>OKXB01003331.1_pt1 | contig 10856 bp, 10 predicted proteins | sample 1601731 | NCBI WGS metagenome assembly OKXB01 (sample SAMN04414077, study PRJEB24778) | human gut metagenome | material: faecal | host: Homo sapiens | reverse complement strand
CGATCGAGGTGTTGTTTGCCGAAGCAGTAAATTTGCCGGGACTGCTGGATGAGCTGCAGAGAACGTACCGCGTTTGCGTGGCAGGGCCGACTACCTTGGCTGCGCTGCTCAACAGTCTGCAAATGGGTTTTAAAACTTTGGCTATCGAAAAACGTACTGGTGAAGTCTGGCGAACGATCGCTGCCGTTAAGCAGGATTTTGTGACTTTCAGCTTATTGCTCGATAAAACAAAAAAGAAACTGCAGGAAGCCAGCGGGCATATCGACGCTGCAGCCAGACGCAGCCGTGTAATCAATAAACGTCTTGACGGCAGGAAAGACGAAGAAGATACTTTGGAGTGGCAGGAGGAGGTTTTGCATGAACGAGAATAATAACGAACAGGAACAGCCGCTTTATAAGGAGCAGCCCTGGTGGGTGCAGATTTTTGTGGCATTGTACGCTATGTTCTGGCTGACGATGATCTTTGCTGCAGGGCTGAACAGCCTGTACATTGGCAAAATAGATATTGACAGTGTCAGCATGGCTGTTGCTTTGACAGTTGGTATTTATCCTTTGATAAAAATGTTGGAAAAACTGTAAGATGTATTACACAAAAACATTTTTGTGCTGCTTGACAAGCCAAAAGTGTCGGACTATAATTGATACAAGCTTGAAAATTACATAGTTCATTTATCCGACGATGGAGAAAAGTAAGTTGGCAGGCGGCAAAGAGAAGCGGCGGTCAGTGCAAGCCGTAACGTCTAAAAACTGAATTCCGCTCCGGAGGAGACAGGGGTAGCAACCTGTCCGGGTCCGACCGATATATCGGCAATGAGGCCGCGCTGTGCGGCGAAAAAAGGTGGCACCACGTGAGTAGAACTCTCGTCCTTGATTGTAATTGATCAAGCCGGGAGTTTTTTATTTTACAGGTGAATGGAGCGATGGACAATGAAAATTATTGTAACTGAAAAAATTTCCGACAAGGGTGTGGCTTTGCTGCAGGCAGTGCCGGATTTTGATGTAGACGTGCGTTTTGATATCGAAAGGGAAGAACTGCTGAAGATCATTCCTGAATATGATGCGATCGTAGTTCGCAGCGTTACTAAGATCAATGAAGAATTTTATAAGCACGCCACTAATTTAAAGGTGGTTGGCCGCGCCGGCAACGGTGTTGATAATATTGAGATGGAAGGGGCGACTAAACGCGGTATTATCGTTGTCAATACCCCGGAATCTAATATCGTATCGGCTGCCGAGCATACTATCGGTCTGCTGCTGAGTTCTGCCCGTAATGTCGTCAAAGCTCATAAAATGATCGAATCCAGGGTCTGGGACCGTACCGGTTTAAAAGGCAGCGAGCTGCTTGGTAAAACTCTGGGCATCATCGGCCTTGGCCGTATCGGCGGTTTGGTGGCTACCAGACTGCAGGCTTTCGGGATGAAGATCGTAGCTTATGATCCGTATATTGCCGATGCACGTTTCCGTAAATACAGCGCCGAAAAATGTGAAACACTGGATGAATTGCTGGAACAAGCTGATTTTATCAGTATCCATACGCCTAAAACGGAAGAAACTTTTGATATGATCACAGCCAAAGAATTTGCAAAATGCAAACGTGGCGTGCGTGTAGTAAACTGCGCCCGCGGTGGCCTGATCAATGAAAATGACCTGGCGGCAGCTATCAAGGAAGGCATCGTTGCCAGCGCCGGTATCGACGTACTGGTAGACGAACCGAAACCGATCTCGCCGCTGATCGATCTGCCGGAATGTGTCTTAACGCCTCATCTTGGTGCTGATACAACAGAAGCGCAGGATAATGTGGGTATTGCCATTGCAGAAGAGGTCATTGCAGCTTTGCATGGAGAAATGGTGCCGAATGCAGTCAATCTGCCGACTTTGCAGCCGACAGAGCTGAAAGAAATGCAGGGCTACCTGACCTTGGGCGAATATCTGGGCAAGCTTTATTATCAGCTGGAAAAAGCAGCTGTCGAAAAGGTAGAGATCATCTATACCGGCGAGGTTGCAGAAATGGAAACAGGTATGCTGACGCGTGCTGTTTTAAAAGGCGTTTTTGAACCCATCCTCAAGGAACGCGTTAATTATGTCAATGCCGCGCTGACTGCAGAAAGCCGCGGAGTCGACGTTATAGAGAGCAAACATGCAGGCAAACATAATCTTTTAGAGGTCAAGATCCATTCTAAAGGTAATATCTTTACCGTAGCTGGTACTGTCTTTGGTGAAAAAGAGATCCGCGTCATCGAAATCGACGGTTACCAGTTCGACCTTACTCCGGCTCCGTTCATGCTGGTGGCACGCAACCAGGATAAACCCGGTATGATCGGGCAGATCGGCACGCTTTTAGGTGCGAGCAAGGTCAATATCGCGACCATGCAGGTCAGCCGTAATCTTAAAGACGGTAACGCCATGATGTTTATGACCGTGGACAGCGAAGTAGGTAAAGAAACACTGAAACTTCTGCAGGGGCTCGACGGTATCCTGCAGGTCAACCTTGTAAAACTGTGATTACGAGCTTCAACAGAGAAATTGGTATCGTCGTTTTGATGGGTTATGTCGCTTTTAAGGACTTGAACGAGGATATCAACCTTCTTGCATATATCGTGATGGGACTTGCTGTTTGCCATATGTTCATCAAATATAAACGTCGTAACGATTAAAAAACACCCGTTACTCATTGAGTAACGGGTGTTTTAGTATCTATATCCGATAAATTATTCGGCAAAAATTACTTTACCGTCCTTAAAGGCCTGGACACGGGCCAGTGATTCTACACGGAAGCCGGCGTCGATAAGGCGCTGACGCCCCGGCTGGAATGATTTTTCGATAACTATGCCGATACCTACTACTTCGCTGCCGGCCTGCTGGACGATGTTAGCCAGACCAAGGGCCGCTTCGCCGTTAGCCAGAAAATCATCGATGATGAGGATCTTTTCGCCGGCCGGTAAAAATTTTTTGAGAACGGTCACATCACTGGTGACTTTTTTGGTGAAGGAGTATACTTTGGTGCTGTAAGCCTCGCTGCTCATAAGCGCCGATTTCTGTTTGCGTGCGAATACTACCGGTACATGCATACACAGACCGGCAGGCAGGGCGCAGGCGATCCCTGAGGACTCGATCGTAAAGATTTTAGTAATTCCGCAGCCTGAAAAACGGCGGTGGAATTCTTTGCCGATCTCCATCATCAATTCAGGGTCGATCTGGTGATTTAAAAAAGAATCGACTTTTAAAATAGCGTCGTTTAAGACCAAGCCTTCGGACATGATTTTTTCTTTGAGCAGTTTCATGGACAAGCACCTCGAACTTTTTACTTTCTTATAATATTATAGAATATGATATTATTGACATTTAGTCCAGTGTTTTTGTAAAAGAAAAACAAAATTCAGAAAAATCACAAAAGAATGATACAAAAAAATCTTGACAAGCATAGAAAATGCTGGCATAATGTAAAACATAGCACGAACAAATTAGCTTTTGTTTGTACAACTTGATAATAAAGGCATTGAATGGGAACAAAGTTGCTGATGTTACCGATTTTAGAGAGACGGCGGTTGGTGAAAGCCGTAGCGGTACAGCGATAAGACTCACCCGGGAGCCGCGTTTCTGAACCAGCAGTAGGAAACGACGCCGGCGCAGCGTTAGGCGTTTAGAGCGAAGGCTCTGAGACAATGAGGTCAAATTAGGGTGGTACCGCGGTGAAAGTCGCCCCTATCTGCTAAGCAGGTGGGGGCGTTTTTTTATACCAATTTTCCATGGGAGGTGGCAAAATGGAGCAGATCCTATCTATCGTAGTGCGTAACCAGCCCGGTGTTCTGATGCGGGTCGCGGGCATGTTCTCGCGGCGCGGCTTTAATATCGACAGTCTGGCAGTCGGCATTACGCAGAATCCTGAATTTTCGCGGATGACTGTTACCATGCAGGCTGACGATGCAACTATCAAGCAGGTCTGCAAACAGTTGGCCAAGCTGGTCGAGGTAGAGGCTGTGAAAGTCCTGCCGCCTAAGGCAAGTGCCAAACGCAGTATGGTCATGGTCAAGGTGCACGCCGGTGACAAACGGCTCGAGCTGCTGCGGCTGGCAGATGTTTTCAGGGCCCACGCTGTCGATGTGACCGGGGAATCGCTTATCTTTCTGGCTACAGGCATCGATGATAAGCTGAATGCTTTTGTCGACGTGATGCGTCCCTACGGTATCCTGGAAATGGTACAGACCGGCCTTGTGGCGCTGGAACGGGGCGATGCGGCTATGGATGTCAGCAAATCGCGTTATTCCTGGCCTGAAAGCAGTTGTAAACCTTCAGCTATTTAGTAATATGTCAGTTCTCAAAATTAAATAAATCTGGTAAACAAAAAGGAGATGTAGACACAATGGTAAAAATGTATTATGACAAAGACGCAAACTGGGAAATGCTTAATGGTAAAACTATTGCCATTATCGGCTATGGTTCTCAAGGCCATGCACATGCCCTTAACTTAAAAGAAAGCGGCGCTAAAGTTATCGTAGGTCTTTATGAAGGCTCCAAATCCTGGGCCAAGGCAGAAGCGGCAGGTCTGACTGTTATGACTGCGGCTGATGCAGCTAAAGCAGCCGACGTAGTCATGATGCTGATTCCTGACGAAAAACAGGCTGCCACTTATAAAAAAGATATCGCGCCTAATCTGAAAGCCGGTGCTGCTCTTGCTTTTGCGCATGGTTTCAATATCCATTTTGGGCAAATCGTACCTCCTGCTGACATCGACGTGTTCATGGTCGCTCCTAAAGGACCAGGTCATCTCGTACGCCGCGTCTTTACTGAAGGCGCAGGCGTGCCCTGTCTCGTAGCTGTGCATCAGGATGCCAGCGGCAAAGCTTACGACATTGCGCTTGCCTATGCCAAAGGCATTGGCGGTACACGTGCCGGCGTGCTCGATACTACCTTCCGCGAAGAAACTGAAACAGATCTTTTCGGCGAACAGGCTGTGCTTTGCGGCGGTGTTACCGCTCTGATCACTGCAGGCTATGAAACTCTGGTAGAAGCAGGCTATAAACCTGAAAGCGCATATTTTGAATGTATGCATGAAATGAAACTTATCGTTGACCTGATGTATGAAGGCGGTATGGCTAAAATGCGCCACTCCATCTCTGATACTGCCGAATACGGCGACTATGTGACCGGCAAACGTATCATCACCGACGAAACTAAAGCTGCTATGAAACAGGTTCTGGCCGAGATCCAGGACGGTACCTTTGCTAAGAACTGGATCCTTGAAAACCAGGCTAACCGTCCGGCGTTCAATGCTATGCGCCGCAAAGGCGCCGAGCATCCGATCGAAGAAGTCGGCAAAAATCTGCGCGGCATGATGAGCTGGATGAAAAAATAATCAGTACACACCTTAGGCAGAGCGGGGCTGAGGCCCCGCGATCTGCTTCGTATAAACTTAGGAGGGTTATAGTTATGGGTATGACAATGACGGAAAAAATCCTGGCCCAACATGCAGGCCGCGATGCGGTCCAGGCAGGTGATCTGCTGGTTGCCCAGGTGGATTTGGTTTTAGCTAACGACATCACCGGACCGCCGGCGATAGCTGAATTTGAAAAAATCGGACGTCCTGTTTTTGATAAGGATAAGATCGCGTTAGTTCCGGACCATTTTTCTCCGTGTAAGGATATTAAGTCGGCAACTATGTGTAAACGCATGCGCGATTTTGCACGTCAGCATGAAATCACCAATTATTTTGAAGTTGGCCGCATGGGTATCGAGCATGCGCTTTTACCTGACAGCGGTCTTGTTGCTCCCGGTGAGGTCATTATTGGCGCCGATTCTCATACTTGTACTTATGGCGCTCTGAACGCGCTCAGCACCGGCATGGGTCAAACCGATATTGGTGCGGCTATGGCCAGCGGCACTACCTGGTTCAAGGTGCCTGCCACGATCAAAGTCGAGCTGACCGGTAAACTGCCTAAATATGTCAAGGGCAAAGATATCATTCTTACGCTTATCGGTATGATCGGTGTCGATGGTGCCCGTTATCAATCGTTGGAATTCTGCGGCGACGGCGTTGCCGAACTGGAAATGTCCGACCGTTTCACTATCTGCAATATGGCGATCGAAGCCGGCGGCAAAAATGGTATTTTCCCGGTCGATGAAAAAACTATTGCCTATCTCAATGGTCGTGTCAGCCGTCAGTGGACAGCGGTTACTGCCGATGCTGACGCAGTATATGACCGTGTTATCACTATCAAATTAGATGATCTGGTGCCGGTCGTTTCGTATCCGCATCTGCCGGAAAATACACATCCGGCGTTTGAGTCCGGCCATATCAAGATCGATCAGGTCGTTGTCGGTTCCTGCACTAACGGTCGTCTGGAAGACCTGCAGCAGGCTGCTGAGGTGATGCAGGGGCGTAAGGTACATCCGCATGTCCGCGCTATTATTATTCCTGCTACTCAGGAAATTTATAAAGAAGCTATGCGTTTGGGCTATATTGATACCTTTATCGATGCCGGTGCGGCAGTTTCTACCCCTACCTGCGGACCGTGTCTGGGTGGTTATATGGGTATTCTGGCTGCTGGCGAACGTGCTGTTTCGACTACCAACCGTAATTTCCGCGGACGTATGGGTCATGTCGACAGCGAGGTCTATCTGGCCAGCCCCTATGTGGCGGCTGCCAGTGCGATCACAGGCTATATCGCAAGCCCAGAGGAGGTAATGAAATGAGTAAAGTATGGCGTTACGGCGACCACGTCGATACCGACGTTATCATACCCGCCCGTTATTTGAATATTGCTGATTTTGACGAATTGGCCGAGCACGCTATGGAAGATATCGATACTACTTTTGCTTCTAACGTGCAGCCGGGCGACTATGTTGTTGCCGGCAAAAACTTCGGCTGTGGTTCTTCGCGCGAGCATGCTCCTGTCGTTATCAAAGTCAAAGGCGTAAAATGCATTATTGCCGACAGCTTTGCCCGTATTTTTTACCGCAATGCAATCAACATCGGGCTGCCGGTGCTGGAAATTGGCAAGGATGTTGAAAAAATTGCAGCCGGTGATGAATTGGATGTAAATATGGCTGCTGGCGAGATCAAAATCGTTAACAAAGGCATTACTATCCAAACCAAACCATTGCCGGAATTTATTCAAAAGATCGCTGACTGCGGCGGCCTTATCAACTATGTCAAAGGAGAACACCAAGAATGAAGATCATTTTACTGCCGGGCGACGGCATTGGCGTCGAGATTGTTGACGCCGCTGTGGAAGTACTTGATGCTGCTGCCAAAAAATTCGGTATGACTATAGAATATGATAAACAGCTGATCGGCGGCGCCGCTATCGACGCTACAGGAGTACCGCTGCCGGAAGCTACTATTGCATCTGCAAAAACTGCTGATGCCGTGCTTCTAGGTGCTGTGGGCGGACCTAAATGGGATAATGTTGCTCCCGAGATCCGTCCTGAAAAGGGGCTGCTTGGAATTCGTAAAGCGTTGGGTCTGTACTGTAACCTGCGTCCGATCAAGGTTTCCCGTTTTGTCGCACATTTATCACCGCTTAAAAATGAACGCGTCAGCGGCACTGATCTTTTGATCGTACGCGAACTGACTGGCGGCATTTATTTCGGCGCTAAAAATGAAGCTGCTCCTGATGCTGATGGCGTAGAGACGGCTTCTGACGTTGAAATCTATACCCGCCCGGAAGTAGAACGCATTGCCAGATTTGCTTTTGAAGCTGCTAAAAAGCGCCGCGGTAAAGTAACTTCCGTCGATAAAGCTAACGTATTGGCTTCATCCAGGATGTGGCGCCGTATAGTTGGCGAAATGCAGGCGCAGGATTACAGCGGGATCGAACTGAATAATTTCTATGTAGATAACTGTGCTATGCAGCTGGTGCTCAATCCGGGCCAGTTCGATGTAGTGCTTACCAATAATATTTTCGGCGATATCCTTTCGGATGAAGCGTCAGTGATTGCCGGGAGTATCGGAATGCTCCCTTCTGCAAGCCTTGGTGACAGCACCGGTATGTATGAGCCTATTCACGGCAGCGCTCCCGATATAGCAGGCAAGAATATAGCGAATCCTATCGCAGCCGTTTTGTCGGCGGCTATGATGCTTAGATATTCTTTTTCTCTTGAAAAAGAGGCTCAGGCGGTTGAAAACGCCGTTATGCAGGTTTTGGATGAAGGCTATAGGACTGCGGATATCATAGGAGACGGAAAAAATCCCGTAGGAACTGTAGAAATGGGCGATCTTATTACCGCGCGTATAAAATAAGAACGATTATTAATAGTTTAAGGAGTTTTATACTATGGAATATATTTTTTTAAACGGTGAATTTGTTGAAAAGGATAAGGCAAACGTTTCGGTTTTCGACCACGGCGTTTTATACGGAGACGGAATATTTGAAGGAATCAGAGCATACAACGGCAGAGTTTTCAGATTGAACGAGCACGTAGACAGGTTTTTTAACGCTGCTAAAGCTATTATGCTTGAAATTCCCTATTCCAAACAGGAAATTACCGATATAGTAGTGGAGACATGCAGCAAAACTACTATGAACGACTGTTATATCAGGCTGGTTGCGACAAGGGGCAAAGGCGATTTGGGCCTTTCTCCCAAAAACTGCACAAAGCCCACAGTATTCTGCATAGCGGCTAACGTTTCTCTGTATCCTAAAGAAATGTATGAAAACGGCATGCCTTTAATAACTTCCGTTCAGAGAAGGAATAAAGCAACTATAATCGATCCTCAGATTAAGTCTCTTAACTATCTGAACAACATACTTGCGAAGATAGAAGCCAACAGAGCAGGCGTTCCCGAGGCTTTGATGCTCAATCACGACGGTATAGTCTGCGAATGCACCGGAGACAATATATTCATAGTGAAAGACGGAGTTATATATACGCCTCCGGTTTACATCGGTATTCTTGACGGTATAACAAGACGAGTAGTTATAGAATTGGCTCAGAAACTCGGTTATAAAGTTGTTGAAACTCAGTTTACTCTTTTTAACGTTTACAGTGCTGATGAATGTTTTCTTACCGGAACCGCTGCCGAGGCTATAGCGGTTACAAAAGTGGACGACAGAGTAATAGGCACAGGCAAATGCGGAAAAATTACCGATGAAATTCTTAAAGCGTTCAGAGAATATGCGAAAACGCCTGAATGCGGCGTAAAAATTTAGAGGTTCTGACAGATGAACAGCGATAAAGTAAAATGCGGATTGGATAAGGCGGCTCATCGTTCATTATTTAAAGCGCTTGGCTGGACAGACGCCGACCTCAAAAAACCTGTTATAGGTATAGTAAGCGCCAAAAGCGAGATAGTTCCGGGCCATATGCATCTTGATAATGTAGTTAACGCGGTTAAAGAAGGCGTTCTTTCCGCAGGAGGAAAACCGGTTGTGGTCCCTGCCATAGGCGTATGCGACGGCATAGCGATGGGACACGAAGGTATGAAATATTCTCTCGTTACAAGAGAACTTATTGCCGATTCGGTGGAATGTATGGCCAAGGCGCATGCTTTCGACGGACTGGTGCTGGTTCCCAGCTGCGATAAAATAGTGCCCGGCATGGTAATGGGCGCTTTGCGCGTGAATATTCCTTCCATCGCGGTCTGCGGCGGCGCCATGCTTAACGGTTTTGTCGGGGATAAAAAGATAAGCCTTTCTAATATGTTCGAAGCTGCCGGCGCCGTTACTTGCGGCAAAATGACAGAGAGCGAGCTTGCCGATTACGAAAACAATGCATGTCCTACATGCGGCTCCTGCTCCGGCATGTTTACCGCGAATTCCATGGCGTGTGTGCTCGAAGCTATGGGATTTGCTTTAAAAGGCAACGGTACGGTGCCTGCTGTTTATTCGGAAAGACTGCGCCTTGCCAGTGAAACAGGCGTTCAGATATTAAAGCTGATAGAAAAAGATATACGGCCTAAAGATATTTTTACCGAAAAAGCTTTTGAAAACGCAATAACCGTCGATATGGCTTTGGGGTGCAGCACCAATACCGTTCTGCATCTTCCCGCAATCGCCAACGAGGCCGGTATTAAAATAAATCTCGACGTTATTAACGAAATCAGCGAAAAAACACCGAATTTGTGCAAGCTCGCGCCTGCAGGCAGTCATTTTATGAGCGATTTATATTTTGCCGGCGGAGTTTATGCCGTGATGAACGAGCTTTACGGCGCAGGTTTATTGCACGGGGATTTACTGACCGTTACAGGCAGTAAGATAGGTGATAACATAAAAAATTCCAAGGTTAAAAACAGCAGCGTCATAAGGCCAGTTTCCGATCCGTATTCCGTTACGGGAGGACTTGCGGTATTAAAGGGCAATCTGGCTCCCGACGGCTGTGTAGTAAAACGTTCTGCCGTTGCTCCGGAAATGCAGGTTAACAAAGGTACTGCAAGGGTTTTTGACTCGGAGGAAGAAGCAATTTCCGCAATTCTCGGCGGTAAAATAAAAGGCGGGGATATTGTGGTAATCAGATACGAAGGGCCTAAGGGCGGCCCCGGTATGAGAGAGATGCTTATGCCTACAGCGACTATTGCAGGCATGGGACTGGATAAAGAAGTTGCTCTTCTGACCGACGGAAGATTTTCCGGCGCTACAAGAGGGGCCAGTATAGGTCATTGTTCGCCCGAAGCGCAGGAAGGCGGCCCTATAGCGTTGGTTGAAGACGGCGACATTATCAGTATAGATATGACAAAATATAAAATCGAACTCGAGGTTTCGGACGAAGAACTTGCAAAACGCAAAGCGATGTGGAAGCCGAAAGAAAAACCTCTGACGGGCTACTTAAAACGTTATGCGAGAATGGTTAAGAGCGCTTCTACCGGCGCGGTTTTGGAATAGACAGCGCATATCCGTTTAACGATACATCAGGAGAATAAA
>OKXB01003305.1_pt1 | contig 10926 bp, 12 predicted proteins | sample 1601731 | NCBI WGS metagenome assembly OKXB01 (sample SAMN04414077, study PRJEB24778) | human gut metagenome | material: faecal | host: Homo sapiens | reverse complement strand
TCGAGAAATACACTCCTTTGACACATTCCCATTGGCCGAACAGGTGAACCCGTTCCCGCGTCATAACAGCGATTTTGTTGTTTCCGGTCATGCCTTCAATCAGGTTGAAAGCTGAAGGGATATTTTGATAGAGCGGGGCCATTCTTCGGCAAAATTCCATCGTGTCGGAAATATCGCCCTTTGGCTTAATCGGCAGGATTCCATTATGAATCAGGGCGTAATTCGTCCTTACATTGGTATGCTTCAATAGTTTTACATCTTTGGTCAAGCTGAAGGGATGAGTGTTCCCCGGTGAAATACCGCCATGCGTTGCGATTCGGAAATGCAACAGCATATCCCCCGTGAAGTCGGCAAGGCGGTATTTCTCAAATGCGGCCTTGAACTGTTTCCATGTCATGTAACCCTTATGAATCTCAATCGCGTATTTGTCGCCGCCTGTGAGCAGGGCGAAGCCTGCCCCATCGGGATTCGCATCCCAGCATTTTTTCAGCGTGTCCAGTGACGGCGTTTGAACATTTTCCGGCTTGTAAATTGCCACACACATATTACATCAGCTCCTTGTCATTGAGATAGTTCACGGCGTTTTCGTAAAGGCTGTTCGACCGGATGTAATCGGTGAAATTTCGGAAGGCATCTTTTGAGGCAAGAATGTCACTGATGGAAAGCTGCCGCGCCCAGTGAACCAGCGCGTCCACAATTTCCAGTGTCGCCATGAAGGTGGAGAAATTCAACGTTCCCCGGAAGAGCCGGAACTCAACCGTATTCCGATTCTCGAAATTGACGGCCTGATAGCGCGTCCCGTTGGATTTACCGTAAACGTCCTTGACCGGAAGGCCGTTTGACTTCTTAAACCGGGCCCAATGTGTTTCCTTGCGGCGGGCGATAATCTCGAATTTGTCCTGATATTTCGAGATGAACCAGTCAATCAGAAGCCATTTGTAGGACGTGAGATAGTTCCGCGACACATGCACATGAAGACCGCAACCTGATTCCCCCAAGTCATGGGACTTCATCCCCGAAGTTGACATTTCCTTGAGGATAATTTTCCAGTCAAGTTCTTTATGCTTTTTCAATGTTATCGGATGGGAAACAAGTTCAAATCCATAATCGGGAATGGAACCGTCTTCTTTCAGGTAAAAAGTCTCTTCACCGTCGGAGATGGTTTCCGCAATATCGTTCCGCGTCTCAATGGAGACTCCCCCGGCTTCAAGCTCGAATCCCAGATATGGCAAGGGCTTTTTGTCGTTTTCATCGTCGGCACATTGAAAGTTCAGACAAGGTTCATAGCTGTAATTGTGAATGTCATTGGAGTGATTCGACTCATAGCAGGAGCGGCAATAAGTTCCGTCGTCGTCGCTCATTGCGTCGGAGCAGTGAATCAGTTCCCCGCAATCGTCGCAGATGTAATAATCCGATTCGAAACATCCCCGGCAAAGTGTCGTATCCGAATCGCCGTGATTTTCCGAAGTCCAGTCCCCGCATGAATCGCAATGATAAGCATGATTTTCAGCGCATGAATCACACCAGTATTCATCCAAATCGACAATATGGACAAAGTCGTCTTCACTGGAAAACTCTTCACAATGTTCGCAGAAAGAAAGATTTTCCCGGCAGGATTCGCAATAAATATCCCCCTCCCGGTCAATGACGTAGTCATTTTCATTGTCGATGAAGTATTCCCCGCAGTCGGAGCATTGTTTCAGATGTTCGTCCCGGCATTCCGGGCAGAGGTGAAACTCCCCGTAGATTTCGAGTTCTTTCGTCGTTCCGCAGATGTGACATTCCATGATAGCCTCCATTGGTTGGTTGTTACCACCACTCGGAGGCGTTTCGCCGGGAACAGGGTAGCCCTTCTAAAATTCCTTTCCTCAAGTCTCTCTTTAAACAGCTCCGGCAACTCTATTTTTACCAACTGACGAGGAAAAGTGAACGAATCAAGGCATGAAAAAAGCCGCCCTGAAAAAATCGGGGCGGCCGGTGTAGGGAAAAGTGAACGAAGCAATTTATGTCAATAATGATATTTCTTCCAATGCTCATACTGATTGTAAAATTGCGGTTGGGCAGAAAGCAGGAAATCCCAGTCGCATTCACGGAATTTTCTCCAATCGCATTTGTCGGCGAATTGCGGTTGTTCCCGCAGCAGCCAGCTCCAATCTCCCCCAGTCAATTTTCCCCATTTGCATCTGATGGAAAATCCGGGACGTTCCCGCAGCAGCCAACTCCAATCCTGACCATCCAACTGATTCCATTTATCTTTTTCTTCGTCTGGTTCGGAAGGATTGGTCGTGATTAAATGATGGCGAAGTTTCCAGCTTCTGTCGGAACTATACTGTCCATTCCAATATTCGCATTGAAAATCAGGGTTTCTGGAAAACAGTATTTTCCAATCTCTGTCGCTCAGTTTGGACCAATCGCATTTGTGAGAAAATTGAGGCTGTGTACAAAGCAATATTGCCCAATCTCGACCATCCAATGTTTCCCAGTTACAGACAGAATGAAATCTGGGATGTCTGCATAGCAGCGAACACCAATCCGGGCCATCCAGTTTGTCCCAATCGCACCATTTGGCAAATCGGGGATGTTTTCGAAGTAAACCCCGCCAATGAACGCCAGATAATTTCCACCAGTCGCATCGGTCATAAAATTGAGGCCGTTTACATAATAGCATACACCAGTCCATACCGCTCAGCTTATCCCAATCACACCACTTGGAAAATCGGGGATATCTTCGAAGCAGAATCTGCCAGTTGAAACCGGATAAATTCTCCCAGCTACATTGGGCGCCAAACAATATGCGACACCACTCATCACTATGGAATTTATCAAAATTCCAAGAGGAAATCAGCGCCTCTCCACAACCGAAGCACACAATGTCGTCAATATTTTTGATGCTTGGCGGACGTATAAAATGTATCCCGCAAACGGGACATTTTAACTGAAATGCCATGATATTTTTCATCCTTGATTCGAAGTTCCATAGAATCTCGTACACTCTTCAGGCTTCAACTCCAATGGAAAAACTTCCGGCAATTTATTTTTTTTATATCTGGCAATACAGGGAATCAACCAAGGCGAGGGCGAAAACATGTTTTCAGAAAAAAAAGATGAATTCAGTATCAGCGCCGGAATTCCGGAAACTTCTTTAAAGCCTTTCCCCTTATCATCCGGATGCTGATGCCCACAGACCAGATATTTCACTGGATACTTTAAAATCACACTCATTTTTCTGAAGAAAGCGAGAACATTCTCGCTGCCCAGCTCGCCGCCAAGCACTGTTCTGTTGACTTGCTTGAAAGGTGCTCTGAGATGAACTCTGCTCCAGGTGAAATCATTCAACGCTTTCACCCGATATAAATCTCTTCTGCCGGAAAGGCTGTCCTGTACATCAGTATGTGGAACTCCACCGTGCGAACAGACCAGACCTCCCGGCAAAAAGAGCGCTCTGGGCAACCCCTGTATGAAATGAATAAGCCATTTCCCGAATTCTTGCAAATCCCGTCTGCCGTTCAAGAAATCCGCAAACTCAGAAGGCGTACAGTCGGAATAAAACATTCCATTCTCGAATTTCAAACTGACATCGTGATTCCCGGCAATCCACAAAATTCTGCCGGGCTTTTCTTTCATCAATTCAAGAAGGCGGATGACTACTTCATAACCATAAGGATGCCGGTCGAACATATCTCCCAGAAAGACGATAGATGCTCCCGGAGTTTCTTTGTTGACGGTTTGAATAATCGTTTCCAACGCCAGAATATCTCCATGAATGTCTCCGACAAACCACAGATGTTTCGGCATCCTGCCTTTGGGGACCCAGACGATGGGTTTCCCCTTCCATCTTGCACCCAATGCGAATTTGCATTTCGCCGGTTTGCGAATCCATTTCCCAATAGCGATTTCCGTCTCCGGAGCCGGTTTTCGAAAGTCATCACCCCGCGGGAACGGACTGACGTCATATCTCATCTTTCGAAAATTCAACATTATTGTCTGTACCCTAAATCATGAATTACAGTTGTATCGTTCGTCCGTCCCCATGTCGCCTGGCCGAATAGCCCCTTCCGGTATGGTAATTCCGCCGTCATCTGGGTTACCCGGGTGCTGATGGTTTTCCCCAATTGAAGAAAGAAGTTTTGAAAGTCAAAATTTCTCAAACCATCATGAGCGTTTTGCAGGAATTCAAAGTCGGAACGGTCCGCAGTGCTTAATTCCATGGCTGCCTGACTTTCCGGCAATGCTCCCCAGATAGTAATATTGCGATTCTGAAGTTTTTCGATGATGGCCGACACTTTTCGACATGATGAATCGCCGTTCAGCCCATCTTCAAATTTTTCATCAGTAAGCAGAATAATAACTCTTTGGGTTATCTGGAGCGGCCTGAAAGGAAAATCACACGCGGTATCCAATGCACAAAGCGTATCTTCATCCCCCTGCGGAGTAATGCTTCCCAGCTTGCTTCGAAACTTTGAGACGTCAGTCGTGAAAAGTTCGTCTCTGACTCTGTTCTGCATATGCGGCTGATAAATCAGGTCAATCGGATTGGCCATGGTTAAGCCTTGAAAACGATACGTATTATAATTCGGCATACAATGTGCCAGTAATCCCAGATGAATATTGAATGACTTCAGTTGCGGTTGCTCCAATAAGGTATTGATATTGTCGCAAACCTGCCGGAAGCAGGGGGCCATGCTTTCCGAAGCATCCATCAGAAATACGATATCGACATTTTTCGTGGCCATAATCAAGCTTCCTTTCAAATTACAGTCATCGGTAGAATTGTTTTGCAGCTTTTATTGCTTCCTATTGAAATCACGTCTCCGACATTCAGGGAAACGGAACTTTTCAGCACAGTTCCATTGAGCAAAGTGGTATTGGGAGTTTCCGCTTTCGGAATGATTTTCCAAAAATTATCCTCTTTCTGTAAAAAAAATTGAGACGAAGCACAAAAACGCGTTTCATCACCGAAGCCGTTCGCCTTCAGTACCTCCCGACCGATTTCGGAAGATACGTTGATACGAATGGATTGTTTCTCCGGCCCCAGCAGAATGAGAGTCCCGGATATCGGGATTGTCAAAGCGGTCAGCTTTCCCTTCAAAATTTCATGAAGCTGTGCCGCCGTCGGCCGTTTTTCCGGCATGGGGTTCAAGGCGGCACCAATCGCTTTTTCCAGCAATGCATCTTTGGCGGAAGAACCGGAAGAACCGCGAAGAACGAAGGGCTTGCATTGAAAAGAAGTTATTTGGTTTTCATACTCTTCCCAGTCGGAACTGAAGGGATGCCCATTTCGGCTCAGCAGTTCACAGAGAATAATTCCGGCAGTGAAAACATCGGAAGCTTCAGATGGAATCCGTTTACCGGTATGCTCAGGCGAAAAGTATCTTGGCGTTCCCGCATACCCTTCCATACCGTCCCAAGGGGCTGTTCGGTCACTCAGCAGCGAGCGGTCAAAATCGATTATCCTGAAAGAGTATTTTGTTTCGATATCGTCATTCGGAATCAGATAAATATTATCCGGCTTTAAATCGGCATGGATAATTCCGGCTTTATGAAGACAGCGAATCCCCGTCATCAGCAATTTGGCAAAGGTGAAGCGTTGCAGCCATGTCAGTTCCGAATTCTCCAGAAGCGTCTTCAAGTTCTCGCCGCCTTCAAGAAATTCAAAAGTCTGACAATAAGAGCTGACTCCTTCGGAATTCCGGTATTCGAAGAATTTTAAAAAGCGGCAGGTTTGCCCGGTTAGAATTTCGCTTTGTTCAATTCTCCTTTTCAATTCGTTCTGATAAGCGATATAATCGTTATACCAGCTGACTCGACAGGAAGGGCTTTTGTAGTTTTTTAAAAATACATAACCGCCATCCTTGTCTTGCGCTTTATACGAAGTCGCATTCGCACCATTGGAAAGTTCCTTCCCGACAATGACATATCCGGAAATATCCATGCCGGGTGAAAATCTCATCCCCATAATCCGCTTCCTTTTAAAGAGTTTCCACTACCGCAGTTTCGGTTATCGTTCTGGCCAGTTGCAGTAACGTGTCCTGAAAATTTTCAGCGTCTTCCGTAAATTCATCCAGAGAAATATCATTTCCGGCCCCGTCAATAAGAGGAATATATTCAGCCCGGTCCGCCGCCGTCAGGCGAATATAGTCACTTTGAATCAGGCGGCTTTCCGCATCGTATCGCGGAGCGTAGACAGAAAGCAGCAAACGCCGGGAATGAATCAAGTTGATGACATCGTCCACGGTGCCGCCGTTCGCTTCCGGAATTGTCATTGGTTCATGAAACGAAGCATCGGTAAATGCGACCATGATTCGAGCAGCCTGACCGCGAGGTCGCCACATGACAGGAGAAAACGATTCTTCCAGAGCAGTTTCTTCCATCATGCCGACTTTATAAATGGCATCCAGCAATGATTCCGGAACGTCGCCGCCGCCTTCCGCTTTCAATTCATCAAGTTGCAGATATAAATCGTTTACATCCGAAGTAAAGGCATTGTCCTCCAGCCAACGTTTCCCATCCGCCTCATAATCGCGAAAGCCGACGACCTTGGCCCGCCAGTGGCGAATCACGGTAGGATGTTCCGCAGTCCCCAGCATGGCGGCAATGAACATCTTGATGTTTTCTTTCAGCTTATCAATGCATTTTTGCATACTCTCCGTCGCATCCATCAGAAAAACGATATCCACCACGCCTTTGGCTTTTCCCACGCTTCACCTGCCGTTTCTCGTTTGAGGCACAAAAAGAGGCCGTTTTCAACTCGCGCCCCATAGACGGCATCGCCAAACGCCGAACCGAGCAACGCAAGAGAAAACGGCCATAATGAATATGGTCATCTCTGACTTGCGGCTGTGCCCGGTTTGGAAAGATTTGGCGATTTTTCTATTGAGCATGCCACACGGAAGCCACTGCAGGCTTCCCGTATATCTGATTGTATTTTCTATGATTCTACTGCCGCATAACCTCCATTTGTTGCGGTTTATCAGAAATATAGTGCCTGATTCTTTCAAGGTCAAATACATTTTGATGATTGTCGTCATTTGTCCACTCCTTTGCCGGGAAGCAGATATTGCGGATTGAGTTTGGGCAGAAGCGGTTCGCCGTCGATATAGACGTCGGCATCGATTCGGAAATATTTGTCCCGGTCGATGTTTCGTAGCTCGATGACACGGGCATTATTCAGCAGGTCGGAAAGACGTTGTTTTTCAAGGTTAGCAGATTTGCGCTCTTCCGGGTTTCTACTTCTCAGTTCGGGAGTATTGATGCCACGAAGACGGATGGAGATGTTCTTTCCAGCGATAGCACTATGTTCGTCGATATCGCAACGGAAAGTATCGCCGTCGATGACGCGCAGAAAGCGGGAGACTTTGACGTCGGGATAAAGTTTATCCTGTGGATGAGTGGCGCATCCGGCCAGCAGCAGAATTCCGAACAGCAGAAGTAATGTTCTTTTCATTGGTTTCGTCTCCTTTGTCATCTTATGCCGGAATTTATCGGCAATCTTACGCGGCAGACGAAAAATTGTGCAAAAAAAGAGGTGCTCCCCATGCACCTCATCAAGGCACCGCCAAGCGCCCACTCAAGAATGCAAAAGGGAGCACCAAAACACAATGGTGCTTTCCCTTCAGCAACGATTCTTGAGTCAAAAGTTTGGCGGTTTCTGATGAGAACGTCTGCTGAAAAGTCTACAAAGACTTAACTATTAAATTGTAAGAATTTATATGCCTGTTTTACGGCTCCTCATTTTACGAACCAGATATTTGGCCGAAACCACTTTCGGCTTACCGTTCTTTCCGCAAACCACAGCCTGTTGGCCGAGTTTTGCTTTCTTTTCCAGTTCTTCATTTACGGCATCCTGCAAGGCTTGTACCGCGAGCAAAGAAGTTTTTTGAGTGGCTTCAGCAGTCATGGCAAAACTCCTTCATCTGTTTATAAATAGTATCGTTATAAATGTTGACCCCGTTGGCGTCAACGTCAAAAATCAAAGAAATTTCCCGTTGGGAGTTATCCACGCAATGTGTCACATCGCACACGTCGGCATATTCAAACAAATTTGCCACGCTGCGCGGATAACGGCGTTCAATCGCATCGGAGGGAATGTTGTGCCCTCCCTGCTTGACTCGATATTCCACCCGCCTGGCTGAAAATTCCGCATTCGGCAGATACAAATAAAACAGTTCGACCCGCCATCCGTCATTTTTCCATTGCTTGATTTTCTGCAAATACGCTTTGCCGGAAAGCGTTGTCTCAAAGGCGAAATTTTCCCGTGAGCGAATTTTCTCTTCAATCGCATTCAGAAAAATTTTACTTGCCTGAAGTTGAACAGCCTCCACATTCAGTGGCGAAAGCCCTCTCGCAATCTCATCGGCGTTAATGAAATTCAAACATCCGGCAATTTTCGGAAGATATTTCATGGCAAAAGTCGTCTTTCCGGCACCGTTCGGTCCGGCAATGATATAACATGTTGGAGACTTTTGCATCAGAATACTTTTCCTTCATTTCATCGGTATCCGTTATAATATATTCCGGCGAGATAAAATATCAACTTTCTTTTGCTCTTCGGCATAAGAAATCGGGAAAACCCCGGCATTAGTTCACGGAAGCACTTCGGACCCTGTAGAAAAATCGCCAGGCCCGGCACAGCATGACGCTCCGGGCAAGAATACCGGGAAATCCGAAGATGCTTCCTTTTTTACGCTTGACCTCCAGGAATTCAGCCCATATATTACCTTGCGAAGCGGAATTACAGCAAGGAATTTGATATATGGCATTTACAACCAGAGGAAGTTTATTATCCGCCGTCCGGCGCGGCGATGAAGTCGGCTGGGATGAATTCTATGCGATGTACAAGCCGCTCATTCTGCTGCGCGGCGGCGACCTCCGGCTCAGCCAGACCGAGAAGGAAGAACTGGTTCAACTGGTGATGTTGGACTTCTTCAAGGGAAGCCGTTCTTTCGTCTATGACAAATCCAAGGGGCGTTTCCGGGACTACCTGAAGCGCATCATCCACAACAAAGCCTGTGACATGATGCGCAAGCGGCAGGACGGAACCGTTTCTCTGGAGGCAGTTGAAGAGTATTCGTCCATGCCGGAGGAGAACTCTGATGACTTTGGCCGTCAATGGGATGAAGAATGGCGAAAACACGCGTTGAATGCAGCCTTGGAAGATATCAAGGGCACGATAAAACCGGAAACTTATCAGATTTTCCATACCGTGGCCATTGAAGAAGTTCCTCCGCAAGAAGTCGCAGAGTTGTTTGATACCACTGCCAATAACGTCTATGCCATCAAATTTCGGATTATGAAATCTCTACAGAAATTTCTGGATGAATACGAGAAGGGAGATATATGAGCCAGGATGCGCACCAGCAAGGTCCCTTTGATGAATTACTGGGGGTTCTTGGAGAACTTCAGGATGTTCTCGCCGAAATGAAAGACACATATGAGCCGGAAGAAATGCGTTATCTGGATTTTCTGGCGAAATGGTATAAATATTACCCGAATGTGCCTTGCACCTGGGAAAACTATAAGCATATTCATGCGGACGTATCGCGCTTGATTGCTATTTGCGAGAAATATTATTCTTCAGACAACGCGCTGGATGTACCCGATAGGCTGAAGATGGAGCACACCAGACAATATCTGAATCAGTTTCAGGAATTTCTTGAACTGGTGAAGGAGTTCGCTTTAAATTCATCCTATCCTGCATTTACAGAAGAAGGGCAATCGCCGCTGGGCTATTGGTCTTATTTCCGGGAAAACATTGAACTGGCCGAGCAAATCAGATATTACAGGACCTTATCGAAACGATACCCGGAGTTGGATTGCTCCTGTATTTCGTATCCCCCAAAACTTGAAATATTGTCAGCAATCTCCGAACGTGATAATACTCAGGTTTTTCGCGCCAGAATGGAAGACGGTAAGGAAGTTGCGGTCAAATATCTGCCATTGCGTGAAGTAGACTTTGCTTCCCTGATTCGGTGGCTTAATTTCAATCGGAACTGGTATCATGATGATATCATGGGAATCGAAAAGGCATGGATTGCCTGTCGATTCAATCAGGTGGAATTACGATATTATCTCTGTGTCGTTACGCCACTGGCTGACAACCTGTATTCTGGACTCGTCACTTACAACAACGCATATGAACCATTGAATCTGGCTCAACTGGTACAATATGCCGGAAAAATCCAACCCGCTGAAATCATGCAGATATTGTCGCCCGTTGTCAGTGCGCTGGAACAAATTCATGAAATCGGAAGTTTTCATGGTAACGTATCCCGTGAGAACATTCTGTTCTTTGACGGCTGTGCCAAATTGACGGATACCGGGCTTCATGTCGCCGAAATCAATGAATTTATTGACGCGAAAAAACGTACTCTGCCGCCAGCTAAATCACGAAATTTAAGAAACGACAATGATATTTCGCAATTTTGCATGGTTATGTATTCCCTGCTGACGGGACATGAGCCGAAACTTTACCCCGCCGTGCCTGTCGAGATACTGCGTACTCCAGAAGGGAAAATGCTCAATCGTTTCATTCTGGAATCGGTGAACATGGAAGACTTTGAAGAATTTACAGCCGCATGGGAGCATCTGCAATGGGAAATTCAATAAACCGCCTTCGGGATGTCAGGACTAACGTCCGGCGTTATCAGGAAACATGCGTAAGGACAATCAGAGCAATACAGGAAAAATTCCAAGCACGCGGTCATAAAGTCGAAACCGAGCACTTGCAGCAGCATATCGACTGGACTTTCGAATATCTGCTGACTTCGCATGAAACGGATTGGCAAAACATTTCCGCTCCGCTTTCCTGCCTGGAACGCTGTTACAAGAATTGTCACCGGCAATACGAAGACAATAAAGAGATTCTGGCCGAATCTCTTTTGCGCCACATAGAAGCCACCCAAACGCTGTTACCGGATAAATTCATGC
>OKXB01003289.1_pt1 | contig 11004 bp, 5 predicted proteins | sample 1601731 | NCBI WGS metagenome assembly OKXB01 (sample SAMN04414077, study PRJEB24778) | human gut metagenome | material: faecal | host: Homo sapiens | reverse complement strand
AAAAACGGCTTCAAAGTGAACAAACTCGGCGATTACGACCTTGTTTTAGAGGATAAACCGGAATAATCGTCTGAAAACTTTTCAGGGAAAGTATTAGTGATAAACAGGGATAACGAATGGAATCCCCGTATTTGACGAAAAAATAAAAAACGATACCGTTTTCTGAGATGTGATATGCACCCCAAATGTGCGTTTTCCATAGGGATTAAAAAAGAGCGAAGACTTTTGAAAGTCTTCACTCTTTTTATTGGTCGAAAATTCTTCATTCATCTTACTTATACTTATATCGCGCTGATAACTAAGCACTCATAAAAGTTTTGTGCACCTATAACAACCGAACTGAATCGGCATTTAACTTTTACTGTAAGATAATAGCTTGGAATACCGTAAAAAGGCTTTTCGTCCTTGCTAATCGGCTCGATATTAAAAATATCATTATCGTATAATAAGATAATATCTTTAGAGTCAAGACCTACTTGGATACTGCCGCCGCTTTGTCTTGCCGAGATCTCTAAAATATAAGTTTTACCCTCTTCCAGTACAAAATCGTTGGCAAACGTGGTTTGCGAATCGGTTAACTTCCTGGTATAATCAGCACACTCGTCGTCTTCGTTATATTCATAGATGTCCCCGCGCATACCGACCATCTTGCCTGCTTCCGTTCCCGAACTTACATTGTCATGTAAGTTTTTTATAACAATAGTTAAAACCAAAGCAATTATAACAGTCAAACAAATGGTGCCTAATGCAATAAGCCATCTATGTGCTTTGAATATGGTTTTATTCTTTTCGACGATAACGGCTTCTATTGCTTTGTCGGAATAGAGTTCTTCACGTTCCACCCCAAAAAACTCGGCAAGTCGATTAAGCGAATCTTCGCTCGGAAGTCCTAGACAACAGCGTTCTTCTATGGTAAAATGAGGGTAGTTCATATATTTCTCCCCGGTTTTTGTTTTGTCGTTAAAACTATTATACCATAGATTTATATGAACTTCTTTTTTTCCCCAACTGTTGCACTTAATAGTATAATTCACCCCGTAATATAAAAAGCCGAGACTCGTCTCGGCTTTTGCTTTACGTTGAAATCGCTACTTTGAATTCTGAATTTAATTTTTTTAGGCTATTATGTCCATTTAATTGCTCAAACCCCGCTACTGCTTATTTAGACGGCGGACTTAAAGCGATGCAGGTTTGCGAAGATTTATTATGGTATGATAACGGGTATATAAAATCCGATTCGACGGGGTTACAGTTTATCGTTGCTCAACGCGAATTTTTAAAGGGGCAAGCGGCGATAATGTACAACGGTTCCTGGATGTTCAACGAAATGCAGCTGCAATTCCCGAACGGAACGGATTCCGATTTCAAGATGATGAAAGTTCCCGTTATCAGCGCGATAAGAGAAAAATGTCCGACGATAAGCGATGATAAGGAACTTGCCGCGCTCGTTCGCGCGATAGACGGCGGAGCGACTTCTTGTTCGGGTGAAGGATACGACGTGAGCGAAGAAGACTTCGCGTGCGTTAAGAAAGCGAGAAACTTTTATTATGCCGGAGCGGAATCGGCGTCTGCGGTTATTCCCGTAAGGGCAAGAAACAAGACGATTGCTAAAAGATTCCTTGAAGTTATGTATTCCGAAGAAAGCATTATGCGTCATGCGGAAGCGAAAGCGGGCAACGTTTTGCCGGTAAAGAGTTCGGAGTTTAAACGCGATTTAAAGACGGACGACGCGTTTTTGAAAACGGCGTACGATATTTTGTTCAACAACGACGTGTTCTTTAATCATCCTTTGATTGCCGTTACGCCTTATTGTACGGACGCCAAGGCGAATATGATAGAAAAGCAGTTCGGTTCTCAGGCGGCGGCGGACAGAAAACGCGCAGCCGATTCGTTTGAAGCGAAGAAACAACTTTGGACGAGAAACGATAACGATAAGTTCTGGACGGAACTGATGAATAAAGGTCTTATAAAAGAAAGACCTTAACATAAAATGAAAAAATAAAAATAAAAAGGGGAACGATATGAAAAAAATCCTTTTATTGTTGTTAGCAGTTTTTTGCATAGGGTTATGCGCTGTCGGTTGCGACGGAGCAGGCAATTCGGGCAGTCAGGAAACCGAAGCGTTACAGGGCTTATCGCTTAATGCGAAAGGCGTTCTTTCGTGGGAATCGGTAAAGGACGCGCAGGAGTATAAAGTTACGATTGCCGATACCACCAAGTCCGTAACCGAAAATAAGCTGGATTTGCTTGGCGAAGTGAAGGAAGCGGGGCAATATACCGTTACGGTAAAAGCGTACGTCGGCTCGGTGGAGAAAAAGAACGGCGAATTTGCTTTTACCGCCGTTAAACTCGGTGCGCCGACGAAACCCGTCATCGAAACGGATTCCGAAACGCACGCCGTAAGATTCGTTTGGCAGGGCGACGAGAACACACGCGCGTATTTGCAAAAAGTAAACGACGGCAAATGGATAACGAACGGGGACGGATATTTCGACGTTGCGTCTACGGGCGATTACGTTATAACGGTAAAAGCCAAAGGTTACGCAAGCGGCAAAACGCTTTATCTTGAAAGTGCCGAGTCCGAAGCGAGCGAGCCGTTCAGTTATCTTCAAGGTCCCGTACTTGGCGTCGAAAGCATTAACGTTATAAGATGGACGTCCGATACGGAGTTCGATTCATACAATCTTTGGGCGAACGGTCAAAAGATAAAAGAAAACGTCGTATGTACGGACGGGGTGTACAACCTTATTACCGGCGATGATCCCGCCATCACGAAAACGGGCGAATATAATTTGCAGATAGAAGGTATAAAAGACGGAAAATCGTATTTCAGCAATATGCTGGAAGAAGTCGGAACAAGCAATATAAACGAAAACGAACTTTATTCGTTCGATAACCGCGTGGCTAATTTTCCGCCTATCGTCGATAAAACGGGCGTAAGTATTTCGGACGAACAATATCACGGCGACAGCGGATATTCTTTGAAATTAGAATTGACGAACGGCAAACAACTTAATTTTGTCAAATACGCATACGAAGGATTCGATAACGACATAGATTTCACGAAAATAAAGAAAATATCGTACTGGGTATATATTCCGAAAATCGAAGGGTATCAGGAAGATACCTTCCCCGCCGACGGATTGCCTTCTTGGAGATGGGAAAAAGAGTGGACGAAGGTAGAAAACGGAAACAAAACGCCGACTTATATAATGACGTTTTTCTCTGCGGAAACCGCCGTTCCGTTCGATACGTGGACGAAAGTAGAAATCGACAACGTAGAAGGGGCTTACGATAACGTATTCATTCTTTCGCTTGCCGACATGTCCGAAAAATCATTGAATAATTACGTTATGTATATCGACGATATACGTTACGAAGAACTCTATGCGGAAAATCAGGCCGCCGACGCGGATTACGTGGTAGAGTACAACCCCGCAGCCGCTCATAGGGGCGAATGGATGGGAAATCATTACGTCGAGATGGATTTCGGAACGGACAACGCCGACAAGACGATTACCGTAGAAATGGACGTTTGCGGTACTGCGGACGCGAGCGTAACGGGAGCGGAAACTCTCGGTTTATTCTATAACGTAGAACCCAACGCGGATCCGACAGACTTCGATCGTATTTTTATAGACGCGTCGAAAATATCTTCGACCGAAGCGTGGAACAGAATAAAAGTCAAAGTAAAAACGAACGCGGAAGGCAAAGCGTACTTTACCGGAATGTTCTGGAACGATAAAGATCTTACGCTTGTTGCTTACAAGATTTTTATTAAAAACGTCAAAGTTTTCGATATAACGCAAATAGGCGGTACCGCTATGACCGAACACGGAAATAACGGGAACGACGCCGATACGTATTATCAGAGCATAACGGGATTAAAAACGGATCTTGCCGTCGGAACGAGAGTAACGGTTGAGATGGACGTATACGTAACGGGCAAGTTTAACGAATGGAGTAAGATATTCTGTATCGATAAGGTATACCCCGACAACGTTCCCGACAACCCGCTTGAAATTACGTCTTTGATAGTAACGAACGACGAAGGTTGGCATCACGTAACGTTTACTGCTTACGTAAGAAACTTTGATAAGTTAAAATGCAGCGCGCCTTACGCCGAAGCGGACACTTCCGAATACGGAAACGCCGTATATTTGATAGCGATGAATAAGTCTGCGGATTCGTTTAACTATAAAAACGTTACTATCGTCGAAAGCGCGAAAAGTATGACTCCCGGCGGAGACAACGGGAACGCCGGCAATCCTTATTACCAAAGCATAACCGGGTTAAAGACGGATCTTGCCGTCGGCACCGTCGTAACGGTAGGGATGGATGTGCGTTTAACGGGAACGTTTGACGAATGGAGTAACGTTTTCAAAGTAACCGGCGTATGGACGACCGAAGGCGGCGAAAGTAAGAACGAAAGCATTAACTCCGCAATAAATATGAATGAAAAAGGCTGGCAACGCATAACGTTCGAAGCAACGGTTTTAAATCTTTCTAAATTAAGGTTAGACGGCGGCTATGCCATCGCGGATACTTCCGGATACGGCAATGCGGTTTATCTGATAGCGAATAACAAGTCGGCGGATTCGTTCGACTACAAAAACGTTACGATTCGCGAAGGCGCCAAGAGCATGACTTCCGCAGGAGATAACGGCAAGGGCGATATATATTACCAAAGCATAGCGGGATTGAAAACGGATCTTGCCGTCGGAACCGTCGTAACAGTAGAAATGGACGTTTGCATAACGGGAGAGTTTAACGAATGGATCGACGTTTTCTGGGTAACCGACGTATATACGTCCGAAGGCGGCGAAATCAATACGAAAACGAGCATTAAATCCGTAATAAATATGGATGAAAAAGGTTGGCAACGCATAACTTTTGAAGCAATCGTTCAAAACTTTCCGACATTAAGAATAGGCACGGATTACCCTAAACACGACACTTCCGAATACGGAAACGCGGTTTACCTGGTAGCGATGAATAAGTCTGCGGATTCGTTCAACTATAAAAACGTTACGATAACGGCGAAATAAAGAGAATCATTAAAGGCAGGGCTGTTGCAAAATAGTTTTATTTGCGACAGCCCTGAATAATATTTCGATTTGTATCGTAAGCAAAAAATCAATAAAAAAGAAATCGGAATTTCAAAATGGATAAATATTTAAGAATAGGCGAAAAGTTATCCGAAATATCGGTATGCGGAAAAGATATTTCGGAATACGGAATAGTGTTCCATTCGTCCGTAAATCGGCTTTTACCCGCCATCGCGCCCGAGCATATCGAAAAAAGCGCGGCGGTATTACAGAATTATATTTATAAGATTTCGGGGATAACGGTACCGATATTTTACGACTGTTATCCGCTTAAACCCGACTGTGAAATACTACTTGGCGGAACGAACAGAGAATACGATAAAACCGCGGGCGTAAAGTACGGCGACGATGACTACGACTTGTCGGTAAAAGACGGTCTTGTCGTTATCAACGGCGGAAAACGGGGACTTTTATACGGCGTTTATGCCTTTATCGAAAAACTCGGCGTAAGGTTTTTGACAAAGGACGTTGAAAAAATATTATATAAAGAAAAAATCGAAATAAACGACTGCGTCGATATTCAAAGACCTGTTTTTGAATACAGGGATATATGCGACTGGTCTGCTTTTGACGCCGATTTTTCGGTAAAGAGCAGAATCAACGGCAGTTTTGTTCGTCGGCTTCGTAAAGAAGACGGAGGGGGCGTCGGGTTTGCAGGCGGGTTTAAAGGACTCGTTCATACTTTTTCGCATCTTGTCCCCGCAAGCGTTTATTACACCGAAAAGCCGTATTTATACGCTTTGGATAAAGGCGTAAGAAACCCCGGCGGTCTTTGTATGAGCGAAAAAGAAACGCTTGACGTTGTGGTCGACTCGGCTATAAAATGGCTTGACGACGAAGAATCTCCGACGCTTGTTTCGATTTCCGTAAACGACGGCGAAATGGCGTACTGTCATTGTGAAAAATGTGAAGAGAAACGCAAAAAAGGTTGGAATGACACGGACATTTTGTTCGATTTTATAAACAAAGCGCAAAGAAGAATAAAAGAAAAGTATCCCGACGTTTCGGTAGAAACGATTTCCTATCAGGGCGTTGCGGAAACGCCAAACGTCGTTTATCCCGATGAAGATATCGTAATAAGGGTTTGTTCTACGGGAGCAAGGACGGTTGCTTTTAAGGACGCCGACGAACTTTACGAAAAAAACAAAACGCCCGAACTTAAATCTTCTTACGAGTTTACCGAAAGACTGAAAAAATATCTGGAGATTACGAAAAAGATTTACGTCTGGGATTACCCTTATAATTATAATCAGATAAACGCCGCCTTTCCCGTGTTCGGGGTTTTACTGAAAAACGCGCGATACTTTGCCGATAACAACGTTAAAGGCGTTTTTATCAACGGTACGGCGGTTTCGTGTAATTTTTCCGAACTTAAAGTTTATCTGCTCGGGAAAGTTCTGTTTGATCCATACATGTCCGAAGAACGGTATATTTCCTTTGTAGAGGAATTTTTGCAAGGGTATTACGGGGCGGGATGGCAATACGTTAAGGAGTATATTTCGCTTTGCGAAAAGTTAAGTAACGCCGCACTCTCCGAAATCGCCGAGCCGATGGAAATAATTCCCGAAAAAAACTCATCGACGTATATCTCAAAAGGTAAAGAATTGCTTGAAAAAGCATATTTGCTTGCGGAAAACAAGGGCGAAAAGCAAAATATCAAGAAACTTATTTTACAAGTAGAATATTACGACGTTTATTGTTTTTTCGATAAGGTTATGGAAAGCGGTACGGAAGAACAAAAAAAGGACTATATTTCGAGAAATGAAAAACTTTATAACGATTTGCGCAAAGCCGGTATAACCCGTGTGCTTGAAAATGCTTTTTTGCCTGTCGTGAAAAACTTTCGGCAGTCGATTAAAGAGTGTTCTTACTGGGACGGCAAATGCGTTACGGGCGACAGAAACAACGAAAATTATGAAAGAGAAATTTACGTGATTATCCCTGTCGACGGAGAAAAAGGGGAACGGGCGGACATATCTTTTCTCTATCGTACCAACAACGAAAACGAAAACGGCAATCTGGGGGTTTGGAACGGCAAAGAAATTGCGGATTTAAGCGTTAACCCCGAATGGCGCGAGTTTAAAAACTTTAAGACGATAGACGTAAACGGCGGAGTGATAACGAGCGCGGATGATTTTTCCGCAAAAACGAAAATCCCGCTTACCGATTTAAGGCTGAATCTTATTCCGAGACATATAACGGGAATAATTATTCGCGTAAAAAGCATGAACGCGGGTGCGTATATGTTCGTAAGAGAACCGAAGAAAAAACAATAATCGTTTTTTGTCGGATCGAAATAAGAAACGAAAAAAATTTTATAATATTACACGGAGTAAAAATGAGCAAAGGCAGAATAACGATACCTACCGACGAAACATTCGTGGAAGGAACTAAAAGAATAGCAAAACTTTGGGGCGCGGATGCGGTAAGAGATTGCGACGGCGTAAAACTTCCCGACAATCCGCACGAAATAGCAGGCAAAGTGTATAACGTCTATTTTGTGGACCGCGGAAATCACGAGTGGGCAAAAAACAATCCCGACGAATGGCAGCACGTTTTGGTTTCGACGCCGTTTATCACGGCTACGGAAAAAACGCTCAGTGTTAGTTTGATGGATACTTTTTACGCCGAACAGGTAAAACCCGACTTTTCCGCCGACGCGTTAAGGTATCTGGAAGTTATAGACAGAACCACGGGTGAAGTGCATGCCGAGTGGACTGCGGATGAAAAAAACAACGAAATAATAATAAGCGACGCCGAACTTTTTCATCAGTACACGGTATCGTTTTTTATGATTTCGCTTTGGCACCCCGTGCATATGTATAATTATATTACCAACGGGTGGAACGAGCCGCACCATATTATGTACGATCCGTATTATCCCAAAACGAGCAAATTTATCCGAGAAAATCTGAAAAAATGGTGCGATGACAACCCCGATTGCAACGTCGTGAGATTTACAACGTTTTTATATATGTTTTCGCTCGTATACAATCAGGCGGGAAAAGAAAGAAACGTCGATTGGTTCGGTTATAATATGGCGGTAAGTCCGCGTATGTTTGACGATTTCGGTAAAAAATACGGCTACAAAATGCGCGCCGAATATTTAATCGATCAAGGATATTATAATCAGACTCACAGAGTTCCGAGCAAAGAATATAAAGACTACATGGACTTTGTTCAGTCGTTCGTTACCGAAACGGTGAAAGACCTTGTAACAATCACGCACGAAAAAGGCAAAGAAGCGATGATGTTCCTGGGGGATTGCTGGATAGGCGCGGAAATATACGGCGATAGGTTCAAGGAATTAAACCTTGACGCGATAGTCGGCAGCGTCGGAGGGGGCGTTACCGTGCGAATGCTTTCGGACGTTCAGGGCGTGAAATATAAAGAAGGCAGATTTTTGCCGTATTTCTTCCCCGATACGTTCTTTGACGGAAACGAAGAAAACGCCGTCAAAGAACTTAGCCGCAACTGGATAACCGCGCGCAGAGCAATGATGAGGAATCCGCTGGACAGAATAGGTTTCGGCGGTTATCTGAGTTTGGCGGCAAAGTTTCCCAAGTTTATCGCGCGCGCAGGCGAAATTTGCGACGAGTTCCGCAATATTTACGATATCGTAAAAACAAAAAATCCGATGAGTTTTGCAAAAGTCGCCGTGCTTAACGCGTGGGGTAAAATCCGCAGCTGGATGTGTAATATGACCGCGCACGAACTCTGGTATCAGCAAAGTTATTCTTATCAGGGGATTTACGAGGCGTTGTCCGGCTTGCCGGTTGACGTAAGTTTTATCGATTTCGACGACGTAAAAAAAGGCAGACTTAAAGACTTCGACGTAATTATAAATGCGGGCGACGCCGGTACCGCTTGGAGCGGCGGCGAAAACTGGGCGGACGAAAAAGTAGTAGCGGAAGTCAGAGAATTTGTGTATAACGGCGGCGGATTTATAGGCGTAGGCGAGCCGACCGCATTGCAAAGAAACGGAAAATTCTTTCAATTGTCGGATGTTCTGGGCGTCGATAAAGAGTGCGGAATATCTCTCGGTGAAGATAAGTATAATATCGGAAAACACGAAAACCATTTTATTTTGCAAGACGTTGAAACGCCTTTGGACTATGGCGAAGGTAAAAAGAATATTTATGCTTTGGACGGCACCGATATAATAGATATAGCAATATCGGACAGGTTCAGGCGTAATTACAATATCGGCGAAGTCAAGATGGCAACGAAAGATTACGGCGCCGGAAGAAGTTTTTATATAACGGGATTGCCGTATTCTGCCGATAACGCAAGACTGTTATACAGGGCGATACTGTGGACTGCTCATAAGGAAAATCTTGACAGAAAAGCCTACTCTGCCAACAAGTTTACCGAAGCACATTGTTATTGCGACAGATATGCCGTAATAAACAACACGGATTCGGTACAGGAAACGGATTTTTACGATATTGAAGGCAGAAAAAAACACCTGACAATAGAGTCTTACGGTATCAAGTGGTTATAAAAGCGATTTTAAAAGGGATATACAGTGGTTCAGTTTAGGAACTTACAGGAGGGCTATTCTGATAACCATATTAATCACTATGCATTTAGTCTTACATCTCGGTGATTAAAGAACTATAGATCATAAGAAGAAAGGAAGTTTGATTTATATCGGACTTCCTTTTTGCATGCGGATTGTCGGGAAAATTTCTTGGCAATTTTTTTGTAAAATTTTCGTAAAACACCCCAACAAACGGCTTGTAACTTTCCAATTATAGTGAGGGACTAAAACTCGTGAGGAGATAAATTATTATGAAAAATTATAATCGGTATCGCCCGCCGTAGGCGGAAAAACTTTGGAAGCAAACGGGAAGCAAAATGAGAACAATTCAGGCAAAGTGTAGCCCACTATACTTTGCTCCGCAAAATAGTGGGCTCTGCGAGGCTGTAAATCCACTAATAAAGCAGTCGGCAGAAAAATTCTACACACTTTGCTCAACGATTACAAAAACAAATTTCAGGAGGAAAATCACCATTTCATATTTAGTGTGTCATATGGAGAAATACCATAAACAAGACGTTGCCCCTATCGAAAAGGAAAACGAACGGGACGAAAAATACAAGTCGGACAATCCACAAATAGACAGCAAACGAACGAAAAATAACTATCGCTTTACGCCATATTTCGGAAAGACTTACACGGAATTTATAAACGGTAGAATAAAAGAGTTAGGCTTATCCCCGCGCAAAGACGCGGTCGTTATGAACTCTTTCGTGTTAGGCTCGGATAAAACTTTTTTCGACGGGTTATCTAAGGTCGAACGGTATAACTTTTTCTCGGACTGTTACAAATTCTTTGCGGAACGTTACGGCGCAGAAAACATAATCGCGGCGGTAGTACATAACGACGAAACAACGCCGCATATGCACTTAAATCTTATGCCTATTACTTCAGACGGCAGACTTTGCAGTAAACAACTTTTCGACAAACCGCAATTACAACAACTACAAACGGATTTTTACGAAGAAGTCGGAAAGAAATACGGCTTACAGCGAGGCAAAGAAGGCAGTCAGAAAAAGCACCTTTCCACCGCAGAATTTAAGGCAAAAAAGATAATCGAACAAGCCGAAGCCATACGAGAAGAAAATCAGGTATACGCGGACGCGCTCGAAGAAACGAAAGGCGGAGATATTCCACGGAAACGCGGCAAGTTACAAGAACAAGTAATCGCTTTAACGGCAGAGAACAACGACCTTTCAAAACGGCTTACAAAATCTATGGCTGAAACGCTCGAATATGCTCGAAAAGCAGAAACTTTGCAAAAGGAAAAGGATAACAATTCCCACTATACAAACGTAGGCAAAGAACTTGCAAGAACAAATCCGACGGAATATCGGCGTATAGTCCACGGAA
>OKXB01003274.1_pt1 | contig 11044 bp, 8 predicted proteins | sample 1601731 | NCBI WGS metagenome assembly OKXB01 (sample SAMN04414077, study PRJEB24778) | human gut metagenome | material: faecal | host: Homo sapiens | reverse complement strand
AGAGTAGCTGACTACGGATCAGCCGGTTACAGGTTTGAATCCTGTCGCGGTCACAAAAAAGAGAACGTTATTAATTAACATTCTCTTTTTTGTTTTTGAAAAATCATGAAAGTTCATTCTGCCCCTCACTATTTCCTGTTCCTGCATTCTTTTGCGCATCCATAAACTCCTGATGCAATTCATAGAGCAAGTCGATATCTTGTATGTCTTTCACCCCCAATATTTCCTGCATTAAGGCAACCTTCCCATTTTCAGCGTCCGTGTACGACATCATACTTTTCATGTTTTTTAGATTATTTGAATTTATATTCTTCATATACCTCAAATAAACAGTCTTGTTTTTTACATTGTTCACAAACTGCTGATATTTTTTCACTTCAATTATTCTGCTGTCACTCTGAGTAGAAATATCAAATTAGCAATGTCTCAATTTTCTTACGGGAAGAATAAGGAACTGGCTTTGCATAACCTATTCTGAGTATCAAGACTGGGAATTCCCTATTGATCGGCAACCTATCTTGTAAGGCAGAAGCTAACGTCGTAATCTCACATGGCTGATTCAGAAATGCATAAGAAATCCCAATCTCGGTAGCTTTCAATAGAAAACGTGAGAGTCCACCCTACGTCAATACATTCTTTAAATGTATTCTGTAGCTACGATTTGTCTGCCGTTTCTCTATTTTGTAGAATAAAATATCTTCAATCATAATAGCATTATCAGCAATGCGAAATTTCTAAGGTTGCGTGTTATGTCCCGAAGGCATTAGAAGCATAACTCGCTATTTGTTTTCTGTAAAAATCGTAAGCCATCGTAATCGATAAATTCATATCTTCGCAAAAATAAACTTTCATAAAAATGGAAAAGATAAAAACAGGATTGGCAGCCTTCGGCATGTCTGGGCAAATATTCCACGCCCCATTTATCAGTACGAACCCAGCTTTCTGCCTGACAGCAATCACGGAGCGCAATAAGAATCTGTCGAAAGAGCGTTATCCTTCAGCCCGTATTGTGCGCAGTTTTGAAGAGCTCGTTGCTTTGGATGAGCTGGAACTGGTCGTTATCAATACGCCAGACAGTACGCATTACGAGTATACACGGAAAGCACTGGAGGCAGGAAAGAATGTGATTGTCGAGAAACCCTTCACGGCAACAGCAGAGCAAGGACAGGAATTAGTCGACCTCGCTCGGTCCAAAGGGCTGGCTATAAGCGTATATCAGAACAGGCGTTGGGATTCGGATTTCCTTACAGTTCGGGAAATACTGAATAAGGGGCTGTTGGGACGTCTTGTTGAGTTCGAGTCAACTTTCCCCCGCTATCGCAACTTTATAAAACCGGGAACATGGAAGGAAACCGGAGAGTTGGGCGGCGGCTTGACCTATAACCTAGGGACTCATATAATCGACCAGGCTGTTCAATTGTTCGGTGTGCCAGATGCGGTTTTCGCCGATATCGACACCATTCGTACAGGCGGCATGGTAGATGATTATTTCGTGATCCACCTACTTCGTCCGTCTAAGGCGCCACGTGTCAAAGTCACCCTGAAATCCAGCTATCTGATGTGCGAACCAGAGCCCCGCTTCATCTTACACGGTACGGAAGGCTCATTCGTCAAATACGGCCTGGACCGTCAGGAAGCGGATCTGAATGACGGACAAATGCCCGGTACTCCCTACTGGGGAGTTGAAGACGAAAGTACCTGGGGACTTCTTCACACAGAGAAAGACGGCAACGTCGTCCATTACAAATATCCCAGTCTTGCCGGAAATTATGCAGGATTTTACGACAACATCTACCGTCATCTCCGCCACGGAGAACCGCTCTTGACGGATGCCGCCGACGTATTGCTTGTCATCCGCCTGATCGAGGCAGCCTGGAAGAGCAGTAAAGAAGGAAATGTGGTGAAGTTATAAGGATATTTCGATATTATTTATCCCTGCTATAGATTTTTTATAGTAAATTTGCCAACGATCCCCCCAAAAGAAGAAGGGGACTCATTGCAATAACCAATTTTACATGTAATGAAAAGAGACAATATCATTTTCGACATCATTGAGAAGGAACATCAGCGCCAACTGAAAGGTATTGAACTGATTGCTTCCGAAAACTTTGTAAGCGACCAGGTGATGCAAGCCATGGGTAGCTGTCTGACCAACAAATACGCAGAAGGATATCCCGGTAAGCGCTATTATGGAGGTTGCGAAGTAGTAGACCAGAGCGAAACTATCGCCATCGAACGGTTGAAACAGATTTTCAATGCAGAGTGGGCCAACGTACAACCGCATTCAGGAGCACAGGCTAACGCAGCCGTATTTCTGGCAGTCCTGAATCCCGGCGATACATTCTTAGGCCTAAACCTGGCACACGGTGGCCACCTTTCTCACGGTTCTCCAGTAAACAGTTCTGGTATTTTATACCACGCTACAGAATATAATGTAAAAGAAGACACCGGTCGTGTAGACTACGACCAGATGGAAGAAGTCGCTTTACGAGAAAAACCGAAATTGATCGTAGGTGGCGGTTCCGCTTATTCCCGTGAGTGGGACTACAAACGGATGCGTGAAATAGCCGACAAGGTCGGTGCCCTTCTGATGATCGATATGGCTCACCCTGCCGGACTGATCGCAGCCGGACTACTGAACAACCCGCTGGAATATGCCCATATTGTAACTTCCACAACCCACAAGACCTTGCGTGGCCCGCGTGGCGGCATCATCTTGTTAGGTAAGGATTTCGAAAATCCCTGGGGTAAGAAGACCCCGAAGGGAGAGATCAAAAAGATGTCTCAATTGTTAGATTCCGCCGTATTCCCGGGCATCCAAGGAGGTCCGCTTGAACATGTGATCGCTGCCAAAGCCGTAGCTTTCGGCGAAGTATTGGAACCGGAATATAAGACTTATCAAGCCCAGGTAAAAGCAAATGCGGCTGCCATGGCAAAAGCATTTATGGACAAAGGTTACAAGATCATCTCCGATGGTACGGACAACCATAGCATGTTGATTGACCTGCGCAAGAAGTTCCCTGAACTGACTGGCAAGGTGGCTGAAAAAGCACTTGTTGCAGCCGATATCACCGTAAACAAGAATATGGTTCCGTTCGACAGTCGTTCGGCTTTCCAGACTTCCGGTATTCGTGTCGGAACTCCGGCTATCACAACTCGCGGCGCTAAAGAACCGCTGATGGCCGAAATCGTCGAATTGATCGATACGGTGTTGGCCGCACCTGAATGTGACAAAACTATCATAGCTGTTCGCGAAAAAGTAAATAGCATCATGAAGGAATATCCTATCTTCGCTTGGTAATATCATAGATTTTTGATTTATGATTTATACGTCACAGAAATAAATCATAAATCAAAAATCATAAATTTCTTCCTTTTTTCTAAATCAATCAAATTACATAAATTCCAAAATGAAAACTTTTTTATCACTTTGTGCAGGCGCAGCACTTTGTCTTCTTGCGTCATGCAGCGAAGGGCCTACCAAACAAATGCCTTATAACCAGGGTATCAATGTAATTCCGACACCTGTAAGCCTCGTTCTGAACGAGGGCAGTTTTAAACTAAACAAAAACACAGCCTTCTCCGTCTCCACTCCGGAAGCTAAAACTGTTGCCGAATATTTTGCCACCCAGATGAATCTTGCCACCGGCTATCAGATAACGGTCAGTGACAAAGCCGCCTCAAACGGCATTACACTGGCAATCGACGAGGCACTGGATGTAAACGACGAAGGCTACACGCTGGATGTCACTCCGCAAGGCGTGACGGTTAAGGCTAAGACACCGCAGGGCTTGTTCTACGGCATGCAAACGTTCATGCAGTTGCTTCCAGCCGAGATCCAGAGCCCGGCAGTCGTAAACGGTATCGCCTGGACTGCATCCTGCGTGACAGTGAAAGACGAACCGCGTTTCGAATATCGCGGCATCATGCTGGATCCTTGCCGTCATTTCATCCCGGTAGAGAACGTAAAGAAACATCTCGACGTATTAGCTTTGTTCAAGATCAACCGCATGCATTGGCATCTGACGGATGACCAGGGCTGGCGTATCGAAATCAAGAAATACCCGAAACTGACAGAAGTCGGTTCCAAACGCATAGATGGCGAAGGAACGGAATATAGCGGTTTTTATACGCAAGACCAAATCAAGGAAGTGGTAAAATATGCAGCAGACCGTTTTATCACGATCGTTCCTGAAATCGAACTTCCGGGACACGAGTTGGCTGCAATCTCCGCATATCCCGAATTGTCTTGCAAGGGCGAACCGACCACCCCGCGTATCATCTGGGGGGTAGAAGACATCGTATTGTGTGCCGGAAAAGAAAAAACATTCGAGTTCCTACAAGATGTTTTCGATGAAGTCGCACCTCTCTTCCCAAGCGAATACATTCACATTGGTGGTGACGAATGCCCGAAATCTAGCTGGAAAGAATGCCCGCTCTGCCAGAAACGCATCCGCGAGGAAGGTCTGAAAGCCGACAAGAATCACTCTGCCGAAGAAAAGTTGCAGAGCTATTTCGTTCAGCGCATGGAGAAATACCTGTCCGATAAACATGGCAAAAAGATCATCGGATGGGATGAAATCCTCGAAGGCGGCCTCGCTCCTTCTGCAACCGTTATGTCTTGGCGTGGTGAAGAAGGCGGTATCGCTGCCGCAAACATGGGACATGAAGCGATCATGACTCCAGGAAGCGGCGGCATGTACATTGACCAATTCCAAGGTGATCCGAAGATCGAACCGGTTTCTATCGGCGGTTACGATCCGTTATCAAGAGTGTATGCATACAATCCGACACCCGATACTTTGGTCGCTACCGGAAAAGCTAATTTGATCAAGGGGGTACAAACAAATCTGTGGTCCGAATATATGTACAACACTGACCTATTGGAATACCGTGCCTATCCGCGTGTGCTGGCATTGGCTGAAATCGGCTGGACTCCATTGGCACGCAAGGACTATAAAGACTTTGAGCGTCGTTTGGATAATGCTTTGGTCCGTTTGGACAAACTGAACATCAACTACCATATTCCGCAACCGGAACAACCGAACGGCTCATGCGATTTTGTCGCTTTCACCGACAAGGCTTCTCTGGAATTCAAGACTACCCGTCCGGTCAAGGTGGTTTATACGATCGACGGAACCGAACCGACTCCGGAATCAACCGCCTATTCCGCTCCGATCGAATTCACGGAATCCGGCGTTCTAAAGATTCGTTCCGTATTGCCTTCTGGCAAGATGAGTAAGACTCGTACGATCACGGTTGAAAAGCAAGCTTTGGCCCCCGCTAAAGAGGTTGCCAAAACTACTCCGGGATTGGAAATGCAAGTGACCGACGGCATGTTTTTGAATTCTTCCAAACTGGGAGACGTAAAAGAATGGAAGAAATCGGTTATCAAGGATTTGCGTGAAATCACCAGTGTTGTCAAGTCAAGCGAATCTATGCGCGGTGTCAAACAATACGCTGCCATAGCAACTGGTTACGTCAACATCCCTGAAGATGGCGTTTACTACATTTCTTCCGACAACGAAGAAGTATGGATCGACGGCAAATTGTTAGTGAACAATGCAGGTGAAGTGAAACGCTTCTCCCGCCACGACAGTTCGGCTGCATTGTCGAAAGGCTTGCATGAGATCAAGGTGGTATTCTTGGGACATATCATTGGCGGCTGGCCCTCAAACTGGAACGATGGCAGCGTGAAACTTCGCAAAGCAGACACCGATAAGTTTGTCAAGATCACTCCTGAAATGTTAGTCCATTAATCAATGCGATACTAAACGGAAAAAGGCTGCTTCATTACTGAGGTAGCCTTTTTATTTCATCCGGCAGGCATCCGGCAGTCAATGGATCGGCATCGGTTGGACGCGCGACTGGCATCGGTTTTGAATCCGATGCTAGTCGCCCTGTCAGTCGATCTTCAATTTCATTATCGTAATCGAGTTGGGAGGGAAATTGTACACTTTGGGACCGCTCAACGAGAAGGATATTTCTTTTGTCTCCGGTACGACCACGCCGGGGTGGTCGTAAGTGTTACGCGCTTCGGGATCTCCTGTGAGCTGAATAATTTCCGCCGTATTTTTGACACTGACGCCTTGCAGGTTCAACTCCGTCTTCTCTTCGTGCTGAGTCGTATTGATCACCTTCAGTATAATCGTATGAGCCTCCTTATCCAACGCCGCAGTAGAAACCAATGAAGGTATGCCGGGAAGTATCGTCTCATGAACCAGCGTGTCATTCACAAAACAACCGATTTGTTCGCCTTTGCAAGCGATCTTCACGTTATACCAACGATTACTTTGGAACGGATAAAGAACAGGTGTACGTAACGTATCCCTCACACCTCCCGCCTGGCGATAGAACTCTACAACACCAGAACCAATCGTCAACCCGATATAGTCATTTCGTTCTCCAGACAGCCCGTTGTCACGCACACGGAATTGGACTTGCCCACTCCCCTTCGTCCGCCTGATATCCGCCGAGAAGGTATAGTCATAGGCAGACGGATCACCTAAAAGAATGTAGTTCCATCTGTTTGCAACCGGTGTCAACGTGCCCTGTCCGACTGTCCACCCTCCGGTCATAACAGTCCCTTTCATAACCAGCGAATTATCTATTTTCACTTCCTTGAACTCATAACTGTTATCGAACATTTCGATACTGGCGTATCCGAAGGTAACCTGGGGTTTCTGATAGGTGCGAACTTCAGTCTTCAGCACTTCGTCTCCCCTATTGCTGCTAAACATTTGCAACAGATAGTAAGAAGGAGAAAGAGCGATCTGTTCACCGTCAAAAAAGATGACCGGATAACGTTCTATTTTGTATTTTGTATTTCCCAAAACAGGGGCATAAGCCAAACACCTCACAATCTCCTGTCCGTTTTCTACCCCTGCAAGAAAGCAAGCCTCCCCAATGGCCGCCCGCAAACTTCCGGGAGCTGCCCCACCGGACAAGCCGAACTCTCCGATAAAGACAGGAGGCATCCGGCGCGTATACTGTCCGGCAACAAAACGGTTGTGATTAGAGATCAAAAATGATTCGCTCGAATAAAAATGAGTATCTGACCATCCATTTCTGTTCTTTCCTCTTATGTCGGAACTGCTTATCACCATAACCTCCGGATAAGCCTCTTGGATCGCTTTTTTAAACAACTCGAAACGCTTCGTATATTCCGGTCCGTAATTTTCACTGCCGATCTCCACATACTTCAATTCGAAAGGTTCCGGATGTCCGTGAACGGCTCGCAAAGTTCCCATAATGGAATCGGCCGGTTCATTAGCATAAGCGATGGCATCCAAGGCATCTTGTACTAGTTTCCCCATTGCCGTTATGTCTTCATAACGCGGACGACGACTTTGATTGGTCACACCACTATTAATGACATAGACCGGTTCAGCATCCAAATCTTCACACATCTGGAGATATTCATGATAACCGATACCGTTCGTCGTACCGTATGCCCACACATTCCAAAAATGTTTGCGTTCGGCAATGTCTCCTATGGTTTCACGCCAGACCGGGTAGGTTCCCGCCGTATACCCTTCTACAAAACTTCCACCGGGGAAGCGAATGAAAGCAGGCTTCAATGCTGCAATCAGTTCCATCAGTTCCGGACGTAATCCGTTCGGATGACCTTTCCATGTATTTTGCGGAAACAGAGAAACAACATCCAGCCAGAAAACAGCCGAACTGTCAGTCGTTATCGCCAGCACGGCTTTATTCGTGTTCGAGGTTGCGGTAAAAGTATGCTTGTACTTCCTCCACTCATAAGCTGGTGCCACCCGAAAAACTTCGCTGAGGGCCGTTTCTCCGGTAGAATCGGCCAAAGTCAGACTTACGGTCTTCGAAGCCATAGAGGCTCCTTTCATATAAAAAGACAAATCATATTTCTCACCTTTCCGAAGCGGTATTCCTCCATATCCTTCGGCAATGACACCTCCTTTTCCTGATTCGGCTGAAACAGACACCGAAACCAGCAGAGAACGCCGGTTCTTGTCATTAATCAATTCCTTAGTATCGGGATACATATATGACGTCGCAGAAAAGCAACGCCATCCCGGTATCGAATCAGAACGCAAGAAAGGAATAGTCCATCCATTCGGGGTAGTCAGAACCCGGCGGACAGGGTCGTACGGGCAATTCAAGGGAGGAACTCCATCTTCAAAGCTCCGGTTTTGTATCAGTTCCGCATAAATACCGCCATCCACCGCATGGTTGATTTCCTCAATGGTCAAACCATACAGTTCCTTGTTAACAGGGACCGTCAAACCATCTCCCTTTACCAGAATAGAGGATGTTACAGGCATTTCCGGCTGACAGCTGGCTAATATGAGCGCTAAAAGAACTAAATTCGATTTCATGGTGCAAACTTAAATAATAATTTTAATAAAAAGCCCCATCTCATCCTATATCAAGCGTTTTAGTTGGACACATTTAATATATAAAAGAATTATTCTTCAGAAATGGAATTTATTTTAGGGGAAAAGACGATTATGTCGACAGAATTAAATACATTTGTATCATTGATAGTATTTGAATATCAAGAAAAGTACAGAATCAAATGGAAAACTTAGCATCACAATATACTGTATTAGTGGTGGACGATGTGCCAACTAACGTTATGCTTGTGCAAGCGATACTAAAAAAAGAAGGTTATACGCTACTGACGACAGATAGCGGAGCTAAAGCGCTACGCATTGCCCAAGAAAGGCATCCCAATCTTATTCTGCTTGATATTATGATGCCAGAGATGGACGGATACGAGGTACTGCAGCATTTGAAAAGCAATCCGGAAACCAACAACATCCCCGTCATTATCATGTCAGCTTTGAGCGATATGCAAAGTATCGTAAAAGGTTATCAGTTGGGAGCAACAGAATATGTAACAAAACCTTTCCAACGGGAAGAATTGGTGAAACGTGTCGCCCACCGTTACGAACTGTTCAGTATCAAGCGTATCAAGCAAGAACTTGAAAATACGATCGAATCCCGCGACACGCTCTATTCCGTTATTGCACACGATTTACGCTCTCCGCTTGGTTCTTTGAAGATGATGAATAACGCCATCCTGATGATGGTCGATAAGAATCAGGTTAGCGATGAGGTATACGAAATGCTTCAGATGATGAACAAGACATCGGAAGAGATATTCCAGCTTCTCGACAACCTCTTGAAGTGGGCAAAGAATCGCCTGAACAAACAGAACATTTATAGACAACAAGTCGACATCAACAGCATAGTCAACAGCACTGCCGAGATATTTATTCCGATGGCTACCCAGAAAGGCATATCCATCATGCTTGAAGGTCTGGATAAAGAACTGATGGGATCGACAGACATTGATATGGTAAAAACTATCGTCCGTAACCTGATTTCCAACGCAGTCAAGTTCAGCTACGAAAAAGGTTTGATTACGGTATCAACCAAAACAGACGGGGATTTTGTCGTTGTCAGTGTAAAAGATTCTGGTAAAGGGATCAAAAAAGAAGATCAGGGTAAGCTGCTGAGGCCAAACACTCATTTTACTTCTTATGGGACAAATAACGAAAAGGGGTCTGGCTTGGGATTAATGCTGTGTAAAGACTTTGTCGAACAACTCGGTGGCAAGCTCTGGTTCGATTCCGAAGAAGGGAAAGGCACCACCTTCTATTTTTCCTTGAAAGTGTCAAATCAAGAATAATAAACGAAACTCCTTTGGGAAAGCATCGAATGGCTCTACAGCCATATATGCCGGCATTGCAGGGATCTCTGGGCATAAGGCGTCCGCGCAACAAATACAGGAATGTGGCGGAATCCTATCTGTCCTACTGCAAGAAAAGAAAGAGGAGAGCTTCAAGGGCAAGAATGCTTAAGCGCCGTATGATCAAGCTTCTTGAAAAGCTCCTCAGTCAAAGGGATGGGATCCATAGCGAGTACGGTGCTTTACTCCGATATACACAGGATTACCAGAAGCGTCTTTCCATCATCAGAAAGGTGCTTGTACAGGAAAAGGAAATGTTTGAAGGGCGGAAAGTCAGTGACCGCATCGTCAGCATCGACCGTCATTATGTACGTCCCATCGTCAGAGGCAAGGAAACCAAGTCCGTCGAGTTCGGTGCAAAGGTCAATAATATACAGATAGACGGCATATCGTTCATCGAACACCTCTCGTTCAAGGCATTCAATGAGGGTATACGCTTGAAGGACTGTACATCCAGACTATAGGATAAACTGTATTGAATCAAGCATCCGTGATTTTCATGCTTTTATCTCCGAAAGTACACGGTCTGTGATGGGACTGATTGTGTCGGCCAAAACACGGTTCCCAAGATTTTCTTCCATCCAGCCACTGATTTTCCTTGTGCTGTTTCCCTTTGCATACAAGCCAATTATACGGTCAGCAACACCTTCTGCCAGAATAGTCTCACGCTTCTTGATAAACTGGGGATCAAAACTCGAATTACGGTCACGGGGAGTAGAAACGGTTACTTCGCCCAAGGGAGTCTGAACCTACTTTTGCATCTTTCCGTTACGACGGTTACCCATCAAAGGCTTGCCGGCTTTCAGCTGTTCAATGGCCTTGTTCTTGATACTCTCGAAATCAAATTCTTCTTTCATAAAAAAAACTGTGTTAGCAAAGTTAATACTTTATTCCTTGCTGACACAGTTTAATTTACATCCTCATGTGTCAGTGCTTCTGTTGTTTTTGATAAAAAAGCTACCATTTGTCGTTTTTCGACCGAAAGCAACACCTTTAGTCCCATCTGTATAATCACAGTAAAAATTTGAACCTGCATCTGACACAAAACCTTTTGAATAGGAACCAAAAGCAAATATAGCAGTTGCTGCATTGTTGGGGGATGCAAGCAAATACATACCGTACCCCAAGTCGCCAAGGTCTTTTTCCTCTTTTGCCGCCAATGTAAAGCTATAGGTGTGTATTCCCATCTCATTCATTACCTCTTCCAATGTCGGTGATATACTGTTGCCGTTTGCCGCCAGCCCACGTAACCGTGCCGGAGTTCCACCACTCATCGCATTTTCCTTAATATCATCTGCCATACTTAATACA
>OKXB01003270.1_pt1 | contig 11060 bp, 7 predicted proteins | sample 1601731 | NCBI WGS metagenome assembly OKXB01 (sample SAMN04414077, study PRJEB24778) | human gut metagenome | material: faecal | host: Homo sapiens | reverse complement strand
GCCAAAGCCGCTTGTTATCACGCACACGTTTTTTATAAAAGCCGGAAGCGACTTCTTTTTTTCAAAATAACCTTTTTCTTTCAGGCGTTTTTTTATTTCTTCAAGCTCGGCTTGTTTTTCGCCTTCGCCTACGTTAATTATGCTTTTAAATATAAACGAAACTTTCGCGTAACGCTCGGAAAAACTTACAGATCCGGAAAGTGCAACCTTTTGTCCTATTTCGGGTAGCGGAATTTTTGAAAACGACATGCATTGCAAAATACAATCGTCTTCTTTTAATGTTAAAAAAACGTATTTTGAGTTAGAGACATCGGATACTTCACCGACAACGGTAATATTTTGCAAAACCAACTCGTCCTCGAACACGTTTTTTATATAAGCATTAAGCTGTTTTACCGAAACCGAATTATTTCGCACGGAACGCTGCCTTTACAGTGTTTTTTAGTAGCATTGCCACGGTCATGGGCCCGACGCCGCCGGGAACAGGAGTGATAAACGCCGCAACTTCGCTTGCCGAAGAAAATTCGACGTCGCCGTATAGTTTACCGTCGTTGCGGTTCATACCGACGTCGATTACTACGGCACCCGGCTTTATCATATTGCCTGTAATAAACTCTTTTTTTCCTATCGCAACAACCAGAATATCCGCTTCGCGCGTTATATCGGCAAGATTTTTAGTTTTCGAGTGGCATACGGTTACGGTTGCGTTGTTTTCGATGATATAATTTGCTATATGAACTGCCCGTTCCTCAATATAATCTTTCAAAGGAAACCCCTCAGAACGCTTTTTTACATTCTATGAACCACTCTGAGAGGTTATGACCTTATTATATTTATCTATTTATTTTATTGAATTAGGAACAAACGCTTGCCAATATATTCTATCTTTCAATACTCTGACGACGGTTACCATTACACCTTCAACTGCAAACAAAGACTATATGAATGCTTAATTATTGTCGTCGCAGAATTGTTCACAAATTTATAAATTTAAAATTCCAATATTGCTTCAGGAACTCATACACAATTGATATAAATGTTACCCTTCTCTCTTACACTTCAATAATTTTTGCTTATTATTGAAAACGCTCTATAATAAATTGTTGTTTCCTCCAAATCAACAGTAAAAGCCTCTACCCCAAAATAAATGGATTGCTTACCCCCTTATTCACACTTTATTGAGCGTGGCCATCTCTTCCAGCTTCCGAAAGTCTACTTTACCAATCGGTGTATGTGGGAATTCACTTACATATCGATATTCTACCGGGCACATATAGGTCGGTACCTTATCCCTACAAATTTTCTGAAGCAAATCACTGCACTGTGCCTGATTCATAGTCATGGCTTCGTCTTTCAAAATTACATACGCTACCGCCTCATAATAGGCACTGTTTTGTTTAAATCTTGCAACGACGGTACAATCCGCCACTGGTTCTGCTGATTTAATGGCATCTTCCACGAGATTGGGAAAAATCTTGGCCGGCTGTCCCTCTACAGCTGTAAGATAAATTCTCCGAATTCTTCCCTGATGAAACAATAAGCCATCTTTATTGATATATCCAAGGTCACCGGTATGTATCCACCTTTGTCCCGTCTCATCCAATGTAATAATTTCCTTAGTTGCCTCTTGATTCTTATAGTAACCGAGCATAATGGACGGACCAGATATCCAAATTTCTCCTACTTCTCCATAAGACAATTCTTCACCCGTATCTATATCCACAATTTTAATAGTGTTGTGAACAAGAGGAATCCCCACGCTTCCAATGGCATTTGCTTTCGGTGTACTGATAACTGCAGTTGCCGCCAATTCCGTCATCCCATACCCCTTACATACCTCATACGAGCAATGATGCTGTCTTAAGAAACCATTGATTTTTTCTTCCATTACCGTATTCAACGAATCTCCTCCCACACCTGCTGATATAAGGAAGGATAGATTCATCTTCTGCGTCTTTTTACTTTCAGCCAAATACTTTAAATGATCGGACAGGGCTGAAAAATGATTTGGCCGATATTTCACAAATTCATTGGGAAAATTTTTTGAATCAAATACCGGATAAAGAATTACCTGCAGTCCATAACATAATGTTGTATGGATTGCCAATGTTAACCCGTATATGATAAAAGGTGGAAGATCATTAAAATACTTATGCTGCCTTTTAAAAGGAATTCCCAAATACTGATACCCCTGTGCTACCGCATTGATATTGTCATCGGAGAGCATAACTCCTTTCGGGATCCCCGTTGTACCACCTGTATGTGCAATAACAAAGCATTTTTCCTTTTCATATTCTGCAGTTTTTGCCTGACTCCTCTTACCTAATCTTACAAATTTTTTCCAGGAAAGAACCTGCTTATCTACTTTATTCCCTATTGTCTTAATACCATAAGCCACTTTTTTAATTCCTTCTAAAGATTCTTCGGGAGAAACTACAATTACTTTCTTTACATGGCTTCCCCGTATTGCCCTTTCCATCACAGGATAGGCAATGTCTACTGTAAGGACATATTGGGCATTACATTCCTGCACATACGCCTGCATTTGCTGTTCATTGGTACGAAGATCTACCAGATTTACAACTGCACCGAGTTTATTCAATGCATATAGACTGTATATCGTTTCCGGCATATTTACCATACAGAAAATTACCACGTCATTTTTACGCACCCCCGCTGCGTAATAGGCATTCGCTGCCATATCTATTTTTTCAAACAATTCTCCATAAGTAATCTTATGCCCAAAATAATTCAGTGCTATATCATGAGGATAACTCCTATTTTTCCGGCAAATCAGTTCATATGCTGTGCACTGCAACTCACAGGACTGTATTGCTTCCTCACTATAATATTTAAGCCACGGCTTATCAATAGACGGATAGCGGGATAATTCTTCTTTTATCATAAGTGCTTCTCCCTCTGTTTTTCTGATTTCTCGACTTATAATTTCTTCTTTATTTCTTTCATTTTTCACGGGCAATATTTTTAGGCTTGTATATCATTCCCTCTATATACTCAAGGTTGAAATATGGCCACTCTTTAAGTCGTTCTTCAATGTACTGATTCCACTCATTACCTCTTAAATCTTTTCGTTGCTGTCGAGGTTCGCTTTCCCAAATTTCATATTTTAATGTTGCCAGCCTATCGCGTAGTTGTGAAATTGCTTTTGCCTTTTGGGACGAACTATTGCCAAAACAATTCATATCAAGCTGCGTCCCTATATTAATTTTGAAGTGTTTTCCGTACTGTTCAACAGCAATAGGAACAATAATGGCATTGCTTTTTTGCGATATTTCCACTATTCTCCAATAACAAGGCAGTACTGGCAGATTAGGTGACAAATTCCATGTACCTTCAGGAAAGTACATTAAGTTGCCACCTGCATTCAAATGTTGAATCATTTTTTGTTTAACAGCTATGCGATCCTCTTTTACTTTTTCATTGAAAAAGATAACACCATTTAATAATAAAAAAGGTGCATCAATAATTCCTTGTATATGCTCATAGTCACCTGATAACAAATAATAATGTTCCTTAATGGCTTCACTAACTACTTCAATGTCAAATTTTCCAACATGCGTAACCGCAAATATAATAGGGCGATCACCTTTTGTACGTCTGTCATTTAGGATTTCGTAAGAGAACCCACCCAAATGATTTTTAACTATGTAAATGAATAATACGAGCCAATGCAATCTCTTCCTTGTTTGTAGAGAAATTTTTCCTAAGAATCCTTTTTCATCTTTATCCCGCAATTTATAATAGAGCTTATAAAATTCTTTTTCTTGCTGTTTTCTCTCGCTATCACTTATTGATAGATCCATAATTTTTAATTGTTCATCTGCAAGTATGTTCACAAATAATCTTCCTTTGTATTAAGTTTTAAGTCGTATCTGGCTATTTACATATCCTGTTCTGCCCATTTCTCCAACCTTCTGAAATCTATCTTGCCGATTGGAGTATGTGGAAATTCCTTTACAAACCGGTACTCTACCGGACACATATAGGATGGTACTTTATCTTTACAAATTTTCTGCAACTCTTCTATCAACTGTTCATCCCCTGTAATTTCATCATGCAAAACCACATAAGCAACGGCTTCATAACAGGTACTGTTTTCTTTAAAACGGCCTACAACCGTGCAATCCTTTACCTTATTTGATCCCTTAATTGCTTCTTCCACGAGATTGGGAAAAATCTTGGCCGGTTGCCCCTCTACTGCAGTAAGATAAATTCTTCTTATCCTTCCCTTATGGAACAAAAGTCCATCCTCGCTTATATATCCCAAATCACCAGTATGAATCCATCTAGTTCCATTTTTATCAGTTACCACAACATTTTCAGTAGCTTCTTCATTATGATAATATCCAATCATAACAGATGGACCCGATATCCATATTTCTCCCACTTCACCATAAGGCAGTTCTTCCTTTGTATCGATATCCACAATCTTTATGCTATTGTGGACTAAAGGAATTCCAACACTTCCGACGGCATTTGCCATGGGTGTACTCGTCACCGCTGTTGCAGCCAATTCCGTCATTCCATACCCCTTACATATCTCATACTTACAATGATGTGCTCTAAGGAATTTATTAACCTCTTTTTCCATCTCAATATTTAAAGAATCGCCTCCGATTGCTGCTGTTATGAGAAATGAAAAATCCATTTTCTGCGTTTTATTACTTTCAGACAAATATTTTAAATGATCTGATATTGCAGAAAAATGGTTCGGTTTGTATTTTATAAACTGATCAGGGAAACTCTTCGAGTCAAATACCGGATACAAAATAACCTGCAAGCCGTAGCACAGTGTTGTATGAATTGCCACTGCCAATCCGTATATAATAAACGGCGGCAAATCATTGAAATACTTTTGTTGCCGCTTAAAGGGAATACCCAGATACTGATATCCATTTGCCACTGCGTTGATGTTATTATCCGAAATCATGACACCTTTAGGAATACCTGTGGTTCCTCCCGTATGAGCTATAACAAAGCATTTTTCTTTTTCATACTCTGCAAGACATGCCTTGGTCTTTTTCCCCTGATCCACAAATTGCTTCCAGGATAACGTCATTTTATCCTCTTTACTTTTTTCTGATTTTATATAGTAAACAAATTTCTTTATTCCTAGAAAAGACTCTGACGGCGATATTTTAACAACCTTTTGTACATGACTTTCTTTTATTGCCTTTTTTATAATTGAATATGCCAAATCAACTGTAACCACATACTTCGCATTACATTCGCATATATACTCTTTCATCTGTTCTTCATTTGTCCGGAGATCTACAAGATTGGCTATTGCTCCAAGCCTGTCCAATGCATACAAACTGTATACAGTTTCAGGCATATTAATGATACATAAAATAACGATGTCGCCCTTTCTTACTCCAAGTGCATAATATGCATTAGTGACTGTTTCTATCTTTTGGAATAGTTCACCGTAAGTAATCTTGTGCCCAAAATAATGAATTGCTATATCATCTAAGTTCTCCCTGTTATTTTGATAAATCAATTCATATGCCGTACACTGTGGTTCACACGATCTTATTGCCTCCTGACTATAATATTTCAACCATGGTTTATCAATAGACGGATACCCTGTTAAATTTATATTTTTTTCCAGCATGTTGCACTTTCTCCCTTTACCTGTATATACTATTTTTAATGATTTCCAGTCCTCCGACTCTACATAAAACTATTTTTCTACTTAGCCATTTCTTCTAACTTCCGGTAGTCCATTTTTCCTGCTGCTGTTCTGGGAATCATGTCTATCAACCGGTACTCTTTGGGCTGTTCCCATGCTTCCAACTTTTCGGTTGCTGCCTGCCGCATCTGGTTTTCTAATTTTTCCCATGCAGTCTCTGAATTTTTTACAACAAAAGCAATGAGTTCATGTTCTATTCCTTCTTTTGCTCTTCCAACCACAACAATCGCATCTACACCCGCTTCTTTTTCCAGTACCTCCTCAATGAGCTTAGGAAAAACCTTATGGTAGATTCCATCCATGCGTACCGAAATAATTCTTTTGATCCTTCCCACCACTGAAAGGAACCCGTCCTCACTTATATGTCCAATATCTCCGGAGTGTACCCACATCATTCCATCTTCATGCCTTTTTATGATCTTATTTGTTTCTTCTTCCTGCTTATAATAACCAAGCATCATGGTTGGGGCGTGAAAACAGATTTCTCCATCTTTATCATAGGTAAGTTCGTTAGTAGTTCCCGGCTCCACGATTTTGATAATTGTTCCGGGAAGCGGTATTCCGACTGTTCCAATTCGGTTTACACCCGGACTGGAGGTAACTACAGTTGAACCAACCTCCGTCATTCCATAGCCAATGCATAACTTTGCATCGGAATGATGCGTTCTAAGAAATTCATTTGTTCTTTCCTCCAATGTGGTCGGAATTGCCTCCCCTCCTGCTGCAAGAACTTTAATAAAATTAAGATTCATCTTTTTTACTTTTCGATTGTTGATAATGCTTTCAATTCCTGCAATTCCATTTACAAAATAATTGGGTTTATACTTTACAAAATACTTTCCCGCATTCATTGGAGTCGGATCCAAAATAATCATATTAATCAGGCCGAGGCATAAAGGCATATGCATTGCAAAAACAAGTCCGAATGCTACAAACTGCGGTATGGCGTCCATAAACACGTCCCCTCGCCTTAAAGATATCCCCGCTCTTTGATATTGCATAACAAGTGCATTCAACATCCTGTTTGTAAGAATGACTGCCTTAGACTTTCCTGTTGTGCCGCTGGTATAAATCATTGCAACGGGTAACTCTCCATTATTTACCTCTGGCAGTGCACCGCTTATTGCACAATTTATTTGTGACCAATATAATATCCCTTTGCTATTATCCTTCAGCTTTCGCTCTTTCCACTTGATTACATTTTTTGTAAACGGATCAGTTTCCTCCCCTACGGACAATAGCAGCACGTTTTTAACAGATGTTCCTGCAAGAGCTTCCTTTCTCTTTTCCCACAACGCATTTAATGTTACATACAAAACTGACTCTGTCTTGCATAACTCCTCATGCAGTTCTTTATTTTCAGCCGTAACATACATGATATTGGCAATTGCGCCAATATAACTGCACGCATAAAATAGAATTACCGTCTGCGGCATATTCAAAATTTGGAAAGTGATAATGTCTCCCTCTTTAATTCCTATACTTTTTAATTTCCCGGCGGCGTTATGAATTTTTGAAAACAATTCCTGGTAAGTAATTTTTCTATGAAAATAGAGAAGCGCCGTATCCGTCAGATAATCCTTATTTCTTTCGTATAGCATTCGAAAGGCACTGCATTGGGGTATGTCCTCTTCTGTAAGCGCCTTATCATAATACTTCAGCCATGGTCTATCAATAGACGGATACCCTGTCTGTCTGTCTGTCTGTCTGTCTGCGAAATCATATTTTCCCTTTTCTCCTCTTGTCAATCTATTCCTAATTTTCTGCTCGTCTGTGCACACTGGATGCCTTCTGAAAATATCGGCAGGCTTTCTCCCTTTACCTGTGTATTCGATTTTTAATAATTTCCATATTAAACTGCGGCCACTCAGCCAGACGCTCTGTCAGGAAATTATGGTAATAATTCTCCGGAATGTCTGTCCGCTTTTCCCGTGGATAATGCTCCCAGATTTTCCATTTTAAGGTTGCAAGAACATCCCTTAATTTTTCACATTCTGCTTTCCAGTCCTCCGACTCTACATAAAACTTTTCACCCACATTAATTGTGAAATGCTTTTTTCTCTGATCGATTGCGATCGGGACAATCGGAACGCTTCCTGCTTTTGCTGCCTTAAGCGCTCCCGGATAAATTTGATATAGCGGAAGGGATTCTGATACATTCCATATCCCTTCCGGAAAAAGAAAAATTGGCACATCATTTTTAAAGGCTTTTATCATCATGGATAGTGTATTTCTTCGGTCTGCTTTGTCTTCGGTATCCACATATATCACACCAGTCAGCCGAAAAAAATAATCGGCAAACTCTCCATACATCAGTTCCCAGTCACCTGCGATCGTATAGCTATATAGCTCCAATGCTTCCTTCAGCATTTCCCAATCATATTTTCCTATATGGGTACCGGCATATACCACGGTTTCGTTCGGTTCAAGGTTTGACGCATCTCCAATCACCTCATATGTGAGACCACAAATCCGGCTCTTCATATGTAAAAGCACTTTCACATAAGGAGAAATGCATTTGCGAAAATTTTTTCCTTTAAAGCCAGCCTCACTATGGACAAATCTCTCTTTTTTCTTTTTGGATTTTGCAATCTGCCATCCAGCGTATTTCAAAAAAAATCTGTTTTTCCACATATTTTCTCTCGCACTCATTCTATTGTGTCGATGGCTATTTGGCCATTTCTTCCAGTTTCCTATAATTTATTTTCCCAACATCTGTTCTCGGAAAGTTCTCAACAAAACGATATTCTATTGGCCGTTCCCATGTTTCCATATTCTTCTGCGCATATTTCTGTAGCTGACACTTTACCTCTTCCTCCTCCCTCTGACTATTCTTTACCACAAATGCAACAAGTTCATGTTCTATTGCCGGCTTTTCTCTTCCAACTATCACAATGCCTTCCACTCCATCTGCTTTTCCCAGAGTTTCTTCAATCAATTTTGAAAAGACCTTGTGATAAATTCCATCCTTCCTTATAGATATAATTCTTTTAATTCTACCCACAACAACTAAAAAACCATCCCTGCTAATTCTCCCAATATCTCCGGAATGTACCCATAACATTCCATCCGGATGCAACTTTATAATGTTTTTTGTCTCTTCTTCCTCTTTATAATAGCCAAGCATCATAGTGGGTGTATGAAAACAGATTTCCCCCTCTACATCATAAGTAAGTTCTCTGGTTGTCTCCGGTTCTACAATTTTGACAACCGTTTCTGGCAAAGGAATTCCTACTGTTCCCATTCGATCTGCGCGGGGACTGGAAGTTACCACGGTTGACGCCACTTCCGTCATTCCATAACCAATACACAACCTTGCATTCGATTGATGTTCCCTTAGGAAATGATTTGTTTTTTCTTCTAACGATACCGGCACCGGCTCTCCTCCAGCAGCAAGTACCTTTATAAAATCCAATTTCATTTTTCTGACCTTAGGATGATTTATAATGCTCTCTATCCCCGCTATTCCATTTACAAAGTAATTGGGTTTATACTTTGCAAAGTATTTTCCTGAATTCATTGGTGTTGGGTCTGCAACTATTATATTTACAATTCCAAGACATAAAGGCATGTGCATTGAACAAACTATTCCAAATGCAATGAACGTCGGCAATGAGTTCATAAATACTCCACCTCTTTTTAAACCCACATAAGTATGTTCATATTGCATGACCAATGCGTTCAGGTTTTTACTTGATAACACAACTGCTTTTGATTTTCCGGTTGTTCCACCTGTGTAAACCATTGCCATTGGCAGAGATGAATCATTTACTTCATCAGCTTTTTTATTTCCAAATGCTAAAAATGTATTCCACGTCAGACATTCTGCATTTGGGGATTTTCTTTTTACTGACAAAACTATTTTTGTTACCGTATCTGCTTCCTGTGCTACCTGTAGCAATAAAACATGTGTAACATCAGTACCCAAAACGGCATTTCTGTGGCTGCTCCAAAAAGAATCCATTGTAATATACATTTTGGACTCTGTAGTGAGCAAAATATCATGTAGCTCCTCTTCCCCTTCCGTAACAAAGATACTATTTGCCACTGCTCCAATATAGCTAAGTGCATAAAACAGGATTACCGTCTGTGGCATATTTAATGTCTGTAAAGTGACAATATCCCCTTTTCCAATGCCGAGTGCTGCCAATGCAGCTGCTGCCTTTTCTATTTTTTGAAATAGCATTTTATAGGTCATTTTTTTATGAAAATAGAGAAGCGCCGTATCCGTCAGATAATCCTTATTTCTTTCGTATAGCATTCGAAAGGCACTGCATTTTGGTATGTCCTCTTCTATAAGCGCTTTATCATAATACTTAAGCCACGGCTTATCAACCGAAGGATAACCAGTCAATTCATGTTCTGTCTGCGCAATCATATTTTCATGTTCTCCTTTGTTGCCTCATCCTTTGATAAAAGCAATTCCTTAAATTTTCAACTACGTTTTTCCTGTCCAGATCTATTTCCTTCTGGACATATTCCCTGCTGTCCAATTCCATTTCTTTCAGAACATTCTTCTTTAATCGCAAATTACTTAATGATCGCACCACCGCCTCATATTCCTGCTCTTCGTCTGTCTTTTTTGTCAGGTATTCCGCGTCAAAGACATCATGTTTCCAATTCAGTTTCTGAAATGTATCGGTTACATAGAAATCAATAAAATGCTTTTCTAAATCTTCATACTCACTTCTTATAATTGGTGTAAGATGCCTTTCCATCATATGATATATGGCGGTTGCCATTTGATCCCGTACATAATTGCTCATAGACTTTATCCGATATTTTTCACAGTCTTCTTTTCTTGGAAAATAATCCTGTGTATTCAGACTTAATTCTTTAACATCGACCGGATTACCCACATCTATGTATGACACCCTATTTTTATAATCTTTTACCATAACGATAGGAACTATCTTTTTTCCTGTCTTTAATGCCAAATTCACCGGACCGTCATAAAGAGGTTTAATCAATTTATTCAGATCATAATTATGTGATCCCTCTGGAAAAATAAGGATGCTCTGCGTCTTTAATACCCGCTCCATTTTCGGAAGAAGGTCTCTTCTCTCCTTTTGATCCAAAACATTAAAAACAATCATTCCATTCAGCCATGACAGATATACCTCCGGATTGTAATTCAGGTTTTCCACTGACCCCAATATCAAGTAAGCATTGCGGTCGATGATATTCAGCATAGTTTCAATATCTTCCGGGCAGACATGGCTTCCTACAAAAATATAACTTTCCCCTTTTTCCAATTTAGGATAACGCTCTACGATAATATTATTTGCATTCCTTGAGTTTCCGCAGAATGTAATTCTAAAATGAACATAGCTTCCCAAAGCACCAA
>OKXB01003252.1_pt1 | contig 11121 bp, 11 predicted proteins | sample 1601731 | NCBI WGS metagenome assembly OKXB01 (sample SAMN04414077, study PRJEB24778) | human gut metagenome | material: faecal | host: Homo sapiens | reverse complement strand
AGTTGAGGCAATTAAGCAAATTTGTCTTGAAAAAATTATAAAAGTATGATAATATAAAAATATAGTTTTAATAGATTAAAAAAAAACCACTTTTGCAGTTTTTGTTTTAATCTATTTTTTTTATTTGATTTTATATGGCAAAAATGGGAATATAGGAGGAAGAATAAATGAACACAAAATATGTATTTGTAACAGGAGGAGTAGTATCAGGATTAGGAAAGGGAATAACAGCAGCATCACTAGGAAGATTATTAAAAAATAGAGGATATAAAGTAACAATTCAAAAATTTGATCCATATTTAAATGTTGATCCAGGAACAATGAGTCCATATGAACATGGAGAAGTATTCGTAACAGATGATGGAGCAGAAACAGATTTAGACTTAGGACATTATGAAAGATTTATTGATGAAAACTTAACACAACATTCAAGTGTAACAATGGGAAAAGTATATTCAACAGTAATTGAAAAAGAAAGAAGAGGAGACTATTTAGGAAAAACAGTACAAGTAATACCACATGTAACAAATGAAATAAAAGAAAGAATATATAGTTTTGAAAATACAGATACAGACATAGTTATAACAGAAGTTGGTGGAACAGTTGGAGATATAGAAGGATTATCAATAATAGAAGCAATCCGTCAAGTAGGATTAGAGAAAAATCCTGAAGATGTAGTATATATACATGTAACATTATTACCATACATATTTGGTTCAAATGAAATAAAATCAAAGCCAACACAACACTCTGTAAAAGAATTACAAAGTTTAGGAATACAACCCAATATTTTAGTATGTAGAACAGAACAAGATATTCCAGACACAATAAGAGAAAAATTAGCACTATTTTGTAATGTAAGAAAAAGTAGTGTAATACAAAATAAAACAGCAGACAATTTATATGCAGTACCACTAATGCTTGAAGAAGAAGGGTTAGCAAGAGAAGTATGTAATCATATGAGATTAGATAGATATGTTCCAGATAATACAGAATGGCAAAAAATGATAGACAATATAAGAAGCATAGGAGATGAATCTGTAAATATAGGAATAGTAGGAAAATATATTCAACTAGAAGATTCATATTTGTCAGTAATAGAAAGTTTACATCATGCAGGATTTGCTAATAAAGTAAAAGTTAATATCAAATTAATAGATTGTGAAACAATAAATAGAGAAACAGCACAAGAAAAATTAAAAGGATTACAAGGAATAATAGTTCCAGGTGGATTTGGAAATAGAGGAATAGAAGGAAAAATAGAAACAATTAGATATGCTAGAGAAAATAAAATTCCATTCTTAGGAATATGTTTAGGAATGCAAATGGCAGTTGTAGAATTTGCAAGAAATGTATTAGGACTAAAAGATGCTAATTCGGCAGAATTTAATGAAAAAACAACAAATCCAGTTATACATATAATGGATGATCAAATAGGAATAGATAAAAAAGGTGGAACAATGCGTCTAGGAGCATATCCATGTATATTAAAAGAAGGAACATTAGCAAAAGAATTATATGGAAAAGAGCAAATTTCAGAAAGACACAGACATAGATATGAATATAATAATGAATATAAAGAAAGATTAGAAAAAGCAGGTTTAATATGTTCTGGAACATCACCAGATGGAAAATTAGTTGAAATAGTAGAATATAAAGAACATCCATATTTTATTGCAGGACAATTCCATCCAGAATTAAAATCAAGACCTAATAGACCAGCACCATTATTTATAGGATTAGTTAGAGCAGCAAAAAATGTAAAATAAATTATTCTAATATAAGAAAGGAATAAATTTTTATGAATAATGAATTTGAAAAATGGCAAGAAAAGTGTAAAGAATCAGGAAATAAAAGAAATGATTATTTGACTTGGGACGAATACTTTATGGCAATTGCAAAACTATCATCAAAAAGAAGTAAAGATCCTAATACACAAGTTGGAGCATGTATTGTAAGTAATGATAATAGAATATTATCAATAGGATATAATGGAGCACCAAATGGATTTGAAGATGAAAATTTTCCATGGGCAAGAGATGGAGAAAAAATTTATACAAAATATCCATATGTATGTCATGCAGAAATGAATGCAATTTTAAATTATAGAGGAACAAAAAAAGAATTTGAAAATGCAAAAATATATGTAGACTTATTTCCATGTAATGAATGTGCAAAATTAATAATTCAATCAGGAATAAAAGAAGTAATATATTTGTCAGATAAGTATAATGGAACAGATGAAAATATTGCATCAAAAAGATTATTTGACACATGTAAAGTTAAATATAAACAGATTGAATGTAAAGAAATAACAATTTAATAAAAATAGACTTATAGTTTGAAAATACTCAAATTATGGGTCTATTTTTTATATAATGAACATATAATTATTATGAATGTGAAGATTTTGTGAAAAATAAATAAAACTATTGACAAAGGAAAAAATAGGGTATATATTATTAGCAGTCAAACAAAAAGAGTGCTAATGTAAAAAAGCTATTAAAACATAGCACTAATAGAGGAGGTAATATTATGATAAAACCATTATCAGATAGAGTATTAATAAAAATGAAAGAAAAGGAAGAAACAACAAAGAGTGGAATAATATTGTCAAGTCAAGCACAAGAAAAACCACAAATTGCAGAAGTTATAGAAGTTGGACCAGGAAGAATGGTTGACGGAAAAAGAGAAGAATTAGAAGTAAAAAAAGGTGATAATGTAGTAGTAAGCCAATATGGTGGAACAAAAGTGAAATATGAAGGAGAAGAATACATCATATTAAGAGAAGAAGACATATTAGCAATAGTAAAATAAAAAAATTATATTAACAAATAATTTTAGGAGGTTGATTAATTATGGCAAAACAAATTAAATTTGGAGAAGATGCAAGAAAATCATTATTAGAAGGAGTTAATAAATTAGCAGATACAGTAAAAGTAACATTAGGACCAAAAGGAAGAAATGTTGTGTTAGATAAAAGTTTTGGAGCACCATTAATTACAAATGATGGTGTAACAATAGCTAAAGAAATTGAATTAGAAGACAAATTTGAAAATATGGGCGCACGTCTTGTAAAAGAAGTTTCTACTAAAACAAATGATGTTGCAGGAGATGGAACAACAACAGCAACAGTTTTAGCACAAGCAATGATTAAAGAAGGAGTTAAAAATGTAGCAGCTGGAGCAGACCCAATGGCAATAAAAAGAGGTATAGAAAAAGCCGTTGATGGAGCTGTAGCAGAATTAAAAGAAATTACATCACCAGTTAATGGAAAAGAAGATATAGCAAGAGTTGCAAGTATATCAGCAAATAATACAGAAGTTGGTGAATTAATAGCTGATGCAATGGAAAAAGTATCAAAAGATGGTGTAATAACAATTGAAGAATCAAAAACATCACAAACAGAATTAAATGTAGTAGAAGGAATGCAATTTGACAAAGGATATGTATCACCATATATGGTAACAGATACAGAAAAAATGGAAGCAATAGTAGATAATCCATATATATTAATAACAGATAGAAAAATAAGCAATATTCAAGAAATATTACCATTACTAGAAAACTTAATGCAATCATCAGGAAAACTAGTTATAGTATGTGATGATATTGAAAGTGAAGCATTATCAACATTAATATTAAATAAATTAAGAGGAGTATTAAATGTTGTAGCTGTTAAAGCACCTGGATTTGGAGATAAGAGAAAAGCAATGCTAGAAGATATTGCAATTCTAACAGGTGGAGAAGTTATAACATCTGAATTAGGACTAGAATTAAAAGATACAACAATCGAACAATTAGGTAGAGCAAAACAAGTTAAAGTTCAAAAAGAAAATACAATAATTGTAGATGGTGCAGGAGATAAAGCAAAAATTCAAGAAAGAGTAAAACAAATAAAAGCTCAAATAGAAGAAACAAAAAGCTCATTTGACAAAGAAAATCTACAAGAACGTTTAGCAAAAATAGCTGGAGGAGTTGCAGTAATTGGAGTTGGAGCAGCAACAGAAGTTGAAATGAAAGACAAAAAATTAAGAATAGAAGATGCTTTATCTGCAACAAGAGCAGCAGTTGAAGAAGGAATAGTAGCAGGTGGAGGAACAGCTTTAATAAATGTTATTCCAGCAGTTGAAAAAGCTGTTGATAATATGCCAGAAAGTGAAAAATTAGGAGCAAAAATTGTTCTAAAAGCATTAGAAGAGCCACTAAAACAAATAGCTAGAAATGCAGGATTAGAGCCAGCAGTTATTCTAGAAAATGTAAAAAAAGCAGATGTAGGTTTCGGATTTGATGCTCGATGCGAACAATATGTAGATATGAAAAAAGCAGGAATTGTTGACCCAACTAAAGTTACAAGAAGTGCTTTACAAAATGCAGCATCAATTGCTTCTATGGTACTTACAACAGAAAGTTTAGTTACAGATGCACCTGAAAAGAAATGTGATTGCGGACATTCTGATAATGGAATGGGTGCCGGAATGGATGGAATGTACTAAAAATAAAAAATAAACAACTTGCCTAAAAAGCAAATTGTTTATTTTTTTATGCTTCATAATATTGATCTGTATCTGAATAAAGGTCATCAAGTGTAATATTTAAAACTTTACAAAAAGCAAGTGCTTCAAAATCTTTTACAGTTTTTTTGCCATATTCTATTTCATAAATGTCACAAATATACATTGTAACTCCAAGCAAATCAAGCCTTTTACATAATTCTGGTTGCGAAATTTTTTGACTCTTTCGATATTTTCTTAAATTTCTTCCTATAATATTTAGATTTCCATTTAGTGTTTTTACTTTCATATTTTTTACCTCGATTATTAATAAAATTAAATTTTCTATTAAATTTTATAATAAATAATTTAGTTATATTACAGGTTCATTATGTAAATATTACATTTGTGTGACATTTTTTACAGAATTATAACATTTTGTATAATGTGATTGAAAAAGTATACAAAATGTGATTAAATGAAAATACAGGATGTGATATATGTTTCGAATATATATATACTAACTATGAATTTTACTGAAAACGGAGGAGAAGAAAGTGAGAGTTAATTTTAATGAAAATAAAGGAATTACCTTAATAGCTTTAGTTGTAACGATAATTGTACTTTTAATTTTGGCACGGAATTAGTGTAAGTATGCTTACAGGGCAAAATGGGATTTTGAATAGGGCAACAGAGGCAAAGGAAAAAAAAGATGTTGAACAGAAAAAGGAAGAAATATTATTAGCCTATAATTCGATATTAATTGAAAAAAATGGATATCAGAATTTAAATTATGACGAGTTGCAAAAAGCAATAAACGACCAGTTTGGAGAAAATAAGGCTATTGTTTCAGGTAATGGTGAAGAGGATGGTGTTTTTACAATTAGCTTTATAGAAGAAAAACAGGATTATAATATTACATCTAAAGGAATTGAAAAGGGAAAGAATTGGAATGATATAATGAAAAATGCAAAAGCACCAAATGAACAAAAAGAAGAACGAAATGATAAGGTAATAGGTATTGGAACAGATGGAAATGTAGTCAATATGGATTTGTGGAAATATACGAAATTGGATGATGGTTCTTTTGCTTTAAATGATAGTGAATCGCCTAATAGTTTTGGATATTTGGGAGAGTTTGATTCGAAAGGAGAAATTATTGGGACAATTCCACAATATATTAGTATGGATAATGGAAAAACATATGGGGCAGTTACAAGCTTGCATAGTTTATTCAAAAATTGCTCTGGATTAAAAATTCCTCCTAAAATTCCATATACAGTTACGAATATGGCTTTAACATTTTCGCATACATCAATTAGTGAATCTCCTCAAATACCAATGAATGTGGAAGTCCTTAGTTGGTGCTTTGAGTTTACAAATTTAATTAATATGCCATTAATACCTATAAATGTACAAAGAATGTATGGATCATTTTATATGTGTAAAAGTTTAAAAACAGCTTCAAAATTACCTCAAAGTGTAAAGATTATAAACTATTTATTTGCTGGTTGTGAAAATTTGGCTTTAGATAATTTTATAATTGACGAAAATGTAGAAACTATGGAGCATATTTTTGAAGATTGTTATTGCCTAACAGGAAATCTTATAATAAATGCAAATCCAAGTTCCTATAATTATACATTCTATAGATGTTCTATTAATAGCGATACTTATCTTATATTATCTGGAAATTCAAATGTTTTACAAGAAATTTTGGAGACCAAAATAGATGATTCGAAAATAAAAATAGAATAAAAATGGAATTGAATTTTCAATTCCATTTTTTTATTATATAGTAGCATAAGAATTTTTTGAACATAAAAATAATTTTAATTATTATATAGAATATTATTTAAATTAGCAACATTATATGAATTTACTAGTGTAAAAAATAAAAAACTATTGTAGTTTCCAAACAAATATGATAAAATACCCAAAGAAATAAAAAAAGAAAGGAAGAACCAAAAATGTCAGAAGCAAAATATAAAAGAGTTCTATTAAAACTAAGTGGAGAAGCACTAGCAGGAGATGAAAAAACAGGAATAAACATAAAGGTAGTAGGAGCAATATGTGACAAAATAAAAGAAGTAGTAGAAATGGGAGTAGAAGTAGCAATAGTAGTAGGCGGAGGAAACTTCTGGAGAGGAAGAAGAAACGGCGAACAAATGGAAAAAACAACAGCAGATTATATGGGAATGTTAGCAACAGCGATGAATGCATTAGCACTTCAAGATGCAATTGAAGCCAGAGGAATAAACACAAGAGTACAAACAGCAATAGAAATGAGAGAAATTGCAGAGCCATTTATAAAAAGAAAAGCGATAAAGCACTTAGGAAGAGGAAGAGTAGTTATATTTGCATGTGGTACAGGACATCCATTCTTTTCAACAGATACAGGAGCAGCATTAAGAGCTGCAGAAATAGAAGCAGATGCAATATTACTTGGAAAAGCAATAGATGCAGTATATTCAGCAGATCCAAAATTAGATCCAACAGCTGAAAGATATGATGAAATAACATATCAAGAAGTATTAAATAAAGATTTAAAAGTTATGGACTCAACAGCAACAGCATTATGCAAAGACAACAATATTCCACTTGTGGTATTTGGAATAGCAGACCCAGAAAATATAGTAAGAGCTGTTAAAGGTGAGAAAATAGGAACAACTGTAAAATAATGTTCTAAAAGGGACCAAAAAGAACCGACCCCAATGGTCCCAAGCGGGGAGAAAGGAAAGATATTATTATGGACTATAACATTATAAAAGAAAAAATGAACAAATCAATTGATAACTTAAGAGAAAAATTTGCAGAAGTAAGAGCGGGAAGAGCAAATCCTGCAATATTAAATAAAGTAAAAATAGACTACTATGGAACACCAACACCAATAAATCAAGTAGCAGGAGTATCAGTTCCAGAAGCTAGAATGATAGTAATTCAACCATGGGATATATCAGTTTTAAAAGAAATAGAAAAAGCAATTTTGGCATCAGATATTGGAATCAATCCAAATAATGATGGTAAAGTAATAAGACTTGCTTTTCCAGAATTAACTGAAGAAAGAAGAAAAGAATTAGTAAAAGACATCAAAAAAATGGCAGAAGATTGTAAAGTTGCAGTTAGAAATGCTAGAAGAGATGGAATTGATCAAGCTAAAAAAGAACAAAAAGATGGAGAATTGACAGAAGACGAACTAAAACAAGCTGAAAATAAAATTCAAGAATTAACAGATAAAGCAATAGAAGAAGTAGACAAAGTATTAGCAAATAAGGAAAATGAAATACTTTCAATATAGTTAAAAGTAAAAGGGATGTAATATATGGATTTTAAAATCGAATTAAAAAAATACCAAGAACAAGTAAATAACGAATTAGAAAAGTATTTAAGAAAACAAGATTGTCCAGAACGAATTTTAAATAATGCTATGGAATATAGTTTAATGGCAGGAGGAAAAAGGCTAAGACCAACTTTAGTTTTAAGTACATATAAATTATTTAAGGAAAATCTAGAAGCAGCTATGCCTTATGCAATTAGCATAGAAATGGTGCATAATGCTTCATTAATACATGATGATTTACCAGGTATTGATAATGATAATTTAAGACACGGAAAACCAACAAATCATAAACAGTTTAATGAAGCAACTGCAATTCTAGCAGGAGATGGACTTTTTAATTATGCTTATATTGTAATAAGTAGTGATTTATTAAATACAGAAAATGAAAACGAATTAAAAAATAAAATTAAGATATTTAAAGAGTTTTCAATAGCAACAGACAGAATGCTTGCGGGAGAATATTTAGATACAGAATGTGAAGAAAAAAACATTTCGACCGAGAAACTTAAATATATTCATAAAAACAAAACTGGAGCATATTTAAGACTATGTGCAAGAATGGGAGCAATTTTAGGTGGAGCAACAGAAAGTCAGCTTGAAAAAATAACAAACTATGCAGAAAAAATAGGTTTAGCGTTTCAAATAAAAGATGATATTTTATCTGAAATTGGAGACGAAAAAATAACTGGAAAACCTGTTGGAAATGATAAAGAAAAAGGAAAATGCACTTATGTATCTGAATATGGATTAGAAAAATCTAAAGAAATATTACATCAAATTACAAATGAAGCAATCTTAGAATTAGATGAATTTGGAGAAAAGGCCGAATTTTTAACTAATTTAGCAAGATATATTGAAACAAGAAATAAATAAGGGGTTTAAATAAATGGAATTTAAAAAAGAAGAACTACCAAAGCATATAGCAATTATAATGGATGGAAACAGACGCTGGGCAAGAGCTAAGGGAATGCCAGTAGCTTTTGGTCATAAAGAAGGAGCAAAAGTTCTAGAAAAAATTGTAAGACATGCAAACGAAATAGGACTTGAATATATTACAGTATATGCATTTTCAACAGAAAATTGGAAAAGGGCAGAAGAAGAAGTAAAGAGCCTAATGTTAATACTTCAAAACTATTTAGAACATTATGCCAAAGTTGCAGATTCTGAAAATATAAAAATTCAATTTTTAGGAGATACAACCGCATTAAATGACAAAATGCAGGAAAGAATAAAAGAATGTATAGAAAGAACAAAAGATAACACAGGTGTTCATTTTAATATTGCATTAAATTATGGAGGAAGGGCAGAAATTGTAAGAGCAGCAAAAGAAATTGCAAAAGAAGTTGAAAATAAAACAATTTCTTTAGAAGATATAAATGAAGATTTATTAGAAAGCAAATTATATACTGCAGGTCAGCCAGACCCAGACTTAGTAATAAGAACAAGTGGAGAAATGAGAACCAGCAATTTCTTACCTTGGCAAATTGCATATTCAGAATTTTTATTTGTAAGCAAAAACTGGCCAGATTTTAATGAAGAAGATTTAGATAATGCAATAATTGAATATCAAAAAAGAACTAGAAGATTAGGAAAATAAAAAAGGTGAAAAATATGGATTTAAAAAGAGTTTTAACAACAGTATTAGGACTTCCAATTGTGGCACTATTATTTGTATTAGGAAACGAATATATAATAGGAGTAGCAGTATTAATTGTAAGTATAATTAGTATGTACGAATATTTTGGAGCAGTAAAAAAGGTTGCAAAACCAATACAATGGGTAGGTTATTTATCAAACCTTTATATTGTTGGAGCAATGTTCTTAGAAACAGAAAAATTATTACATTTTGTAGCACTTTCAATACCAGTTGTAATGTTATTATTATTTTTAAATGTAATACTTACAGATATGAAAATAACCTTTAAAGATGTAGCATATACATTGGTGGGAATAATGTATGTACCATTTTTCTTTATGTTTTTAGAATTAGTAAGAAAACTAGAATTTGGAAAAGTTTTATTTGCATATACATTTGTTGTATCGTGGTCAACAGACATATTTGCATACTTAATTGGAAAACATTTCGGAAAACACAAATTTAGTAAAATAAGTCCTAAAAAATCAATAGAAGGATGTGTAGCAGGAGCTATAGGAGCAGTGATTGTTTCAGTAATTTATATGGCAATATCAAATAATTACTGGGAAACAGAATTTTCTTATAGTATGATAGCAATAGTAAGTTTAGGATTAAGCTTACTTAGCCAAATAGGAGACTTTGTTGCATCATCTGTAAAAAGATTTGTAGATGTAAAAGACTATGGAAATTTATTACCTGGTCACGGTGGAATGCTAGATAGATTAGACAGCTTAGTTTTTATTGCACCATTTTTATATATGATATTTATGTGATTTCGTATTGGGACCGTTTCTTTTTGCAAAAGGACCGTTTCATTTTGCAAAAAGAAACGGTCCTTTCACAAAAAGAAACGATTTTAATACAAAAAGTTGGAGGAAAGAATGCTTGGATTTATTTTATCAGCGATAAAAATAATATTCTTACTTGGATTTTTAATATTTATACACGAAGGAGGACATTTCCTAGTTGCAAAACTTTGCAAGGTAAAAGTAAACCAATTTGCAATAGGATTTGGACCAGAATTAATATCTAAACAAAAAGGTGAAACTAAATATGCTTTGCGTGCAATTCCTCTAGGTGGATTTGTTAGCATGGAGGGAGAGGAAGAAGCTTCAGAAGAAACAGGGGCTTTTAACAAAGCAAGCATACCCAAAAGAATAGCAATAGTTGCGGCAGGGGCTATAGTAAATATAGTTTTTGGATTAGTAGTGTATTTTATATTAATAGCAATAATATATGGAAGTTTGCAAACAGCTTGTGAAGCAACACTTGGATTTTCAGGAGCATTGTTAAACAGTGTAAAAATGATATTTACAGGTCAAGTTGGAGCAGATGACTTAACAGGTCCTGTTGGAATATCAGAGTTAGTTTCAAAAACAACAGGAATTAAAGAATATTTATATATAATGGCAGTAGTATCAGTATCACTTGGAATAACTAATTTACTTCCAATTCCAGCTCTAGATGGAGGAAAAATATTGTTACTTTTGATAGAAGCTATAAGGAGAAAACCTGTAAGTGATAAGGTTCAGATACAGTTACAATTATTAGGTTTTTCGCTTTTAATTGCTTTATCTATATTTGTAACTTATAATGATATTAGTAGAATTTTTTGAAATAGGGACGGTTCCTTTTTCAAAAAGGAACCGTCC
>OKXB01003246.1_pt1 | contig 11137 bp, 7 predicted proteins | sample 1601731 | NCBI WGS metagenome assembly OKXB01 (sample SAMN04414077, study PRJEB24778) | human gut metagenome | material: faecal | host: Homo sapiens | reverse complement strand
CATTTACTATAATGGTAAAATGAATAATAATAACTTAAATCTTTTATATTCATTAACTGAAGATTTAAGAAATCAAAATATTTCTCTATCACAATATAAATGTCTTGGTAAAAATAATGAAGAAACTTATTTTTTAGTTAAAATTAATATTGAAGAGACTAATCTCACATTAAATAATTTTCAGCAATTAAACAAAGAAGATAATTCATATAAAAAAACTATTAATGTATTAAATAAATACCATAAAAAGATTGTACATGGTAAACATCAGGCTTTAACTAATGCAATATTATCTGAATTAAAGCCAATAGATTATATTATGGTTATTATTGAATTTACGCTACTTGTTGCAACAATCGTTACAACTTTAATTAAAAACCCTGTTGATAATAATACTAATAATTGTGTTGATTCATTTAATTCATTAAGTATCTTATTACTTTCAATATTTGTGGTTTTGCTTCAATCTGTTAAAACAATCATTAAGAAAATTAATAAAGGGTTAGAATTTAAAAAAGATTGCAACCTAACAACTACTATAGAAGGCGAATCAAAACAAGACATTATTAATAAAATAGTCAATCCTAAAACTTTCAGTAAGAAGTATAAAGACTATCAAGTAATGAATTTCGCAAATTCTAAAAAAGATGAAGCTTTTATTTATTCAGAAAAGCAAAACAAAACTCTAGAACAAAACACAGCTAAATTGAAAATTAATTTAGAAAAAGATAAAATAGACTTAACTAATGATTCTAGAAAAGCTTTAGCTTATATTGTTTCAGATAAATTAGAAAATGATAAATCAATTTTTAATGGCAAATTACTTGGAATTAATTCTGATCTAAATTTTGATACATTAAATTGCGTAAATATAAAAACAGTTCGATATCATAGTTATGTTTCAACTGATGAAATGATATTTAAAAATATTTGTACACCAAATGAACCAACTAAAGTAATAAGTGGTCAAAAATTAACTTTGAATCCTCTAACTAATGGTTTAAGAGACATCGAAAATAGTTACTTAACTAACCTAATAGGAATTAATATTATGGTAGAACTTGATGTGAATGGTGAAATATATTATATAGTAAACTTACAAAGTATTTATAATGATGTAAATGGTAGTACCTTTGTTCCATCTGCTTCAGGTTCAATTGATATAAACGATTATTTAAAGAATAAAAATGATGAAAATTTTACTTTTAAAGAGTTATTAAAATATGCAATGTATCGTGAATTAAGTGAAGAAAGTTACATTTTTATTAATAAAGACAATACCAATAATTTAAATTTAAATGTAACAAATTTCAAAGTATTAGGATTTTCAAGATTAGCAAGTAAAGCTGGTAAACCAGATTTTTTTGGAAAAGTACAAATTAAATTAAATTCAGTAGAAGAAATAACTAAAATTTTAAATAATTATGACTTATACCAAAATAAATATTTAGGCTCTAAAACAAATGAACTTGAAACAATGCAAATGGTAATTATTTCAAAATATGATTTGTTTAATGCAAAGATTGAAGAAGTTAATCAATCACCACAATTACAATACTTAATATATTTATTAAAAAATGAAACAACAAGTAAGGAGTAAGAAAATGAAAATACTTATGATAAACGGTAGTCCAAGACTTAATGGCAATACCACAATAGCATTGGATGAAATGAAAAAAGTATTTGAAGAAGAAGGTATTACAGTTGAAATAGAACAAGTCGGAACAAAAGATATAAGAGGATGCATTGCTTGTGGAACTTGTCACAAAACAGGAAAGTGCGCATTTAATGACATTGTTAATGAATTAGCCGTAAAATTAAAAGAAGCAGATGGATTGGTAATTGCAAGCCCCGTTTATTATGCTTCAGCTAATGGTTCACTTATTTCTTTATTAGATCGTCTATTCTACAGCAATCAAGCGGATTTAACTATGAAGGTTGGCGCAAGCGTAGCAGTTGCAAGACGTGGGGGAGCATCATCAACATTTGATGAGTTAAACAAATACTTCACAATAAGTGGTATGCCAATTGCTTCAGGCTATTACTGGAATAGTGTACATGGCCGTGATTTAGGAGAAGCTACTTTTGACAAAGAAGGCTTATACAATATGCGAATGCTTGCTAAAAACATGATTTTTCTAATGAAATCAATTGATCTTGGCAAAGAAAAATATGGCCTTCCTAAAAAAGAAAAAAGAGAAGTAACCAATTTTATTAGATAAAATAAAAAAGTAAAATGATACTGTATCCCAAAAGGGTATAGTATCATTTATATTTTATAAATATCATAAATGTTTAACAACTGCTTCACCTAGTCTTGCGGCAATAGGTAAACCACCCATATACGTTTGCCAATACGTTACATAACGCATATTTTTAATATTTTTGATTTTTGAAGAAAGCTTTTTGATTGATCCTTTTTTCTTAAATACAAATCCCATATAAGACCCATAGTAAGTATTAAAATAACTATTATAAGTAACAGGTGTCCAAGAATCTAATAAATGCAAATTGTCTTTTAAATTAGGTAATTTATTTAATAATGCAGAAGTTAGATTTGTGGTAGTATTTTCTTTAACAATTTTGTATTCTTCTTTATTATTTGTGTATAGATCTTGCCAGTATTCAATATCTTCCATATTTTGAACGATAAAAAGTTGTATTACTTTTTTGTCTTTATCTTTATATAAATAAGAATAATCTTTTATTAACAATCTAGTTATGGTATGTTTTCCAACTAAGGTTGGTTCAATTTCTATAACCGAAGTTTCAGTTATATCAGGAGTATCTTGATTTATTAAATATGCTGTATGAAAACTTGATACAATTTCGTTCTGCTTTTTATTCAAAAATTTGTTTTTTAAATCTTTTGGCATGTAACTATTATCAATAAGATTGTTAAATAAGAACATTGGATCAATGGTTGAAATTAGAAAATCACCTTCAATTTTTTGATTGTTTGCAGTGATTGATTTAAAACTATTATTGGTAATTTCAATATTTGTAACATTACTATTATAATGAATTATACCGCCTAAGCTAATAAATTTTTTGGCTATATTATTTGCAAATTCTTTTGAACCTTTTTCATATACTTTACCATTACCACTAGCAAAAGTAGCATAAGCACAAATAAGCGATAATGATGAGTATTCAGCTGGAAAATAGTCAGTAAATAAACGTTGTAATAGGGGATGTTTAAACTTTTTCGATAATTCTCCGAGTGAGAGTTTATGATAATATAAATAATTTTTTAAATAGCCTTTTGCAACAACAAAAGGAGTACAAATAAAATTATTGATTTGATTAGCTTTTACTAATTCCTCTATTGCGTCAACAAACCTGCTGGTTTCTTCAGCGTCAGCAGGAGATAAATCTAACATTTCTTTTCGCAACTTTTTAGTGTCTGTTGATAATGCTATTTCATTATTATCATAAACTGATTTATAAAAGTATTCTCCTTGATATAAGTTACTCGTTTCTGATATGGCACCTAGTTTTTTCCATAATTTAAAACCTTTGGTATGTTGATTAGTGCCTGTTAACCAGTGCATACAGTTATCTATATAATAACCTTCTCTAAACCAACCGGTGCAACAACCACCTGGAAAGTCGTTTTTTTCAAAAATTTCAACGTTGTATCCTTTTAATAGCGCATGTATACCTGTACTTAAACCAGTAATACCTGCACCAATTACCAATAAGTTTTTATTATTCTTTTTAATAGAAATCACCTCTTTATATTATTTACTTGAATAACAACTTAATACTAGTATAATAATAAAAATTATAAAAAATGTTGAAAAAACTGTTTAGAGGTGCTATAATATAGTTAGTTAGGAAAAAATGAGATTAATAAAAAAGAGGTGTTAATAAATGCTACTTTTATGGGCATTCTTTTGGTTTTGGTATTATCTTATAGCTGGTGCTGGAACAGGCAGAAAACAATAAAATTAGAAAGTAATTCATTATTGAATTGCTTTTTGTTTTTTAAATAATAAATTACAATATTTGTAGAAAAAAATTAGTAATTGTGATAAAATATCAACATATTAAAGAAACAAATTTTTGCATAAAAATGGAGGGATAAAAAGTGGCAAGATATATATTAGGGCTAGATATGGGAATTACTTCGGTAGGTTGGGGCCTAATTGACTATGATTCTGGAAAAATAGTTGATAAAGGCGTTAGACTTTTTAAAGAAGCAACTGCGGAAGATAATTTAAAAAGACGTACCCATCGTGGTTCAAGAAGGTTAAAAAGACGTAGACAACAAAGAATAATTGAATTAAAACGATTATTGAAAAAAGAAAACATCCTTACAGATGATTATACTCCTTTAAATAATGTTTACTATCTTAGATGTAAAGGTTTAAATGAAAAATTAACAAATGCCGAACTTGTATCAGTATTATTACATATAGCAAAAATAAGGGGAAGTTCCTTAGAAGTAGTTGAAGATGATGAAAAAAAGGCTAATGAGGATAAAAGTAGTAAAGCTAATTTATCAGCAAACGAAGTAAAATTAAGAACTTCAAAAGAAGAAATTTGTGAAAAACAATATAAAGATTTAATCGAAAATGGTAAAGTTCGTGGAATAAATAATATTTATAAAAGTTCTTCATATGAGTCAGAACTCAAAAAAATTTTAGCTAATCAAGGCTTGTCAAAAGAAGTTAATGATAAGATAATAAATATAATTTTCAGAAGACGTGACTTTAATGAAGGACCAGGAAGCATGGAATCGCCTACTATATATGGTAGATTTATACCACATGAAAATGGTGAGATAGAAATTATACCTAGTATGATTGAAAAAATGCAAGGGAAATGTTCCATATACCAAAATGAACCTCGTGCAGCAAAAATGTCATTTACAGCTGATTTGTTTAATTTTTTAAATGATTTAAACAATTTAGAAATACAGCGTGCTGATAACTATGATAATTATATTACCCCAGACGAAAAAAAACTAATAATAAATGAGTATATCATAAAAAAAGGTAAAATTACAATTCAAAAATTATGCGATGTACTACAGGTAAAAAAAGAAAATATTACTGGCTTTAGAGTTAACAAAGGTGAACCAATACTCACTGAATTTAAAGGTTATCAAAAAGTATTAAAAGCTTTAAATAGAATAATTGATACTGAAATTGTTGATGCGGTTATTGATGTTTTAACAAAATATAAAGATGTAGAAAAAAGAAAAGAAGAAATTAAAAAAATAAACAATGCAGAATTTAGTGAGGAAGACATTGTAAAATTATCTGAAATAACAGGTATACAACAGTATCATTCATTGTCTTATAAAGCAATGAAAGTAATAATACCTGAATTATATGAAAATCCTGAAAATCAAATGGAAGTAATTACAAGATTAAATCTAGTGAAAACTTCAATAGATGATTTGAAAGGAAGAACAACAATACCTTCATATAGCGACAGAATATATTCCCCTGTAGCTAAACGTGTACATAATGAGACAATCAAAGTAGTAAATGCGGTAATAAAAAAATATGGAGATTTAGATAGTATTGTTATAGAAATGGCAAGGGATAGAAATACTGTTGAAGAAAGAAAAAATATTGAACAAGCCCAAAAACGAAATCAAGAAAATAGAGAAAAAGCAAAAGAGATACTAGATGTTAATTATAGTTTTTCGAAACTTGATTCAAAATTGGTTCAAAAGATCATGCTTTATAATCAACAAGATGGTAAAAGTATGTATAGTGGAAAACCAATAAACTTAAATGTTTTAATAAGTGACCCTAATGCCTACGAGATAGATCATATCATACCACTATCAATTTCGCTTGATGATTCAATTGCCAATAAAGTTCTGGTGTATAGAAGTGAAAACCAACAAAAATTAAATAATACACCACTTCAATACTTACGTAGTGGTAATTCAAATGGTTGGAGCGCCGACGAATTCCGTGAAGTTGTAATAAAAATGTATAATGATAAAAAAATATCACTAAAAAAATTACAAAACTTATTATGTGAAAAAGATATAACAAAACAAGATGTAAGAAAAGAATTTATTGAAAGAAATTTAGTTGACACAAGATATGCAAGTAGGGTAGTTTTGGGACTTCTAAAAGATTATTTCAAAGCCAACAATAAAAATACTAAAGTATTTACAATAAGAGGCCAAATAACATCACAATTCAGAAAAAGTAGAAACTTGGTGAAAAGTAGAGATTGCTTTTATCATCATATAGTAGATGCATTAATAATTGCATATTTTAGAAAATTCAATTACATTAATGAATTAATGCAATACAATTTTAATTATAAAGGGAAAATTGATGAAGAAACAGGAGAATTAATCCAATATAATGATACGTTGTTTTCAACGAAGGATGATGATTTCACAATACAATTAAGAAAACTAAATGACTTTAATAAATATAGTGAAGATATCAAAATTTCGCATAAAATTGATAGAAAGCCTAATAGACAGTTTAGTGATGAAACAATCTATTCTGCGAGAAAAATCGATAACGATTATATGAAAATTTCGAAATATAAAGATATTTATGGTGAAGAAGGCAAAAAATTTGCAAAAGTAATTAAAGATAATCTTCAAAAAGAAAAAGACTTAGATAAATTCTTAATGAAGAAAGTAGATCCCGAAACTTTTAATTTATTAGTTAGCATTGTTATAAATACAACATGTGGTGAAAAAGAAAACCCTTTTGTTAAATATTGTGAAGAAAACAATATAGATTTTATTAGAAAAAAATCTAAAAATGGTAATGGTCCGATTATTAGGTCTATTAGATATTATGATGGCAAAGTAAATAGTCACTTGGATATCTCACAAAAATATGTAAACTTATCTGATGACAAAAAGGTGGTACTTTTAAATATTTCACCATATAGAACTGATTTTTATTTAACTAAAGAAGGAAACTATAAATTCCTAACAATTAAATATGCAAATATCAAAGAAAACCATAATGGATATTATATACCAAAAGAAGTTTACGAATCATTAAAAAAATCAAAGAAAATAAATGATAGTGATGAATTTTTATTTTCGCTATATCGAAATGATTACCTAAGAATTACAACAAATGATCCTGCTGAAAATGTTCCTATGATTTATCGATTTGTAGGGACAAATAATGATTTAAAAAACGTTGTAGAAGTAAAACCAATTTATTGTGATAAAAATGAAGAAAATCGTATCATGAAAACCATAGGTAAAAAAGTAACCAAAATTGAAAAATTTGATGTTGATGTACTAGGTAATAAAATTGCTAAAAAAAGAGATAAATGCTTGCAATTAGAGCTGTAGTGTGATACAATAATATTGCACTTAGTAGCAAGAGTGCTTACATAGCAAAGATTGTGAGGATCTAGCAAAACAAGGGCTGTCTTAGGACATGTCCCGAAATCGAGTCTCGTAGGAGACTCTTTTTTTATTATTATGGGATGGAGAATACTATACATAGAAGAAAGTGATAATGTATGTAGTTATTTAGATAATGTAAAGGTAAAAAGATCAAGTGATGAAATCTTAATACCTTATAAAGATATACATACAATAATCATTGACAACTATAAAACCTATCTAACTACTAATTTTTTAATAAAATGTGCTGAAAATAAAATTAATTTAATAATTTGTGGTCTAGAACACTTGCCCATTTCGTATGTTTTACCTATTAGTGGCAACATCCAAACACCATTAGTATTATCTAAACAATTAGAATGGAGTGATAGTATTAAGGCAAATGTTCAAAAAATAATTATTAAAGGAAAAATAGAAAATCAAATAGAAGTTTTAGAAAAAAACAATTGCGATAAAGCTGTAATTGATAAATTGAAAGAATTTAAAGAAGAGGTTAAAATTGGTGATGTTACTAATAGAGAAGGTTTGGCTGCTAAAATGTATTTTAGAGAACTATTTGGTAAAGAGTTTATTAGATTTTCTGATGATATAGTGAATGCTTCTTTGAATTATGGTTATACAATAATAAGAACACAAATTTCAAAAGTATTAATTTCAAAGGGCTTAAATACTTGTATAGGCTTTTTTCATAGAGGAATTGATAATAATTTCAATCTAAGTGATGATATAATTGAAGTATTTAGACCAATCATCGATGATTTTGTTTTAAACAATTGTGTGAATAAAGAGAGATTTTCAAGAGAAGACAGATTAAATCTAATAAAACTAAGTACGAAAAATATGTTATATCACAATCAAACAAATACATTTTTAAACGTTATAAATATGTATATTAGTGAAATCCTAGAAAAAATTACAACAAACAAAATTGAAGAAATAGAAATACCATTATTTAGGAATTATAATGTATAATTTTATGAGATTAATACTTTTCTTTGATCTACCAATGGTAACAAACAGTGATAAAAAAACATATACTTCATTTCGTAAATATTTAATTAAAAATGGATATATGATGATTCAATTTTCAGTTTATTGTAAAATTTTCAACAATCGAGATGTCGCTACTAATCACATAAATATACTAAGGAAAAATATACCATCAAAAGGATATATTCGATTAATGTTAGTAACAGAAAAACAATATAATAATTCAATAATTGTAATAGGTGGAAAAAGTAATCAAGAAAAAATATTAACAATTGATCCATTAATATTATTATAAAGGGGGAATTATGAATAAAGTAACCATAAACAATTTAAATACGAAAAATAATAGTATAATTGTTGATAAATATAAATTAATATTTGGTTTCGATTTAAATTTAAAAAATACAATTAGAAATCAAATACGAAAATATTTTGAAAAAGAATCAAGACTAGAATATGATATAGAAAATAATATTGACAACAGAATAATGATTAATGATAGGCAAATTGATTTAAAAAAATATGATTATATAGAATTATTTTTACAATATGATATAAAAGAAGATATGAAAATTGGCTCAAAATCAATATTTCAGAAATATTATGATTTACTATTGGAAAAGATCGAATACAATGAAATATTTATAAGTACCAATAATTTATTAAAAACTATATGCGATGATATTAATTTAAGTATAGATACAGAAAATATAACTATAAATGGAACAATAACTGATTTAACGAAAAAACTAATAATTAAAATGATTGAATTAAACCTATTAAAAAATGAATTTGAAATAAGTCAATACTCTTTAACCTATGAAGAAGTTATAAAATTACAGTTAAAAATAGTAAAAGAAATGGCTAAAATCGATGAACTGAAAGATTATTTAATATTTATAGATATACCATATATTACAGATTCAATTCTCAAAGAACTTAATCACAATTATTATAATTTAATTTTATTAGTAAACACATATGCAATCAATGAGAAATTATCAATAACAGACGACAGTATTGCAATAGCACATAACAATATTTATGATTTAAGCAACGAAGAGCAAATGTATGAAATTGCAATGGATTGCAAAAGAAATTTGAGCATAAATGAATTAAAAAAAGAATTGACTGATAAAATGATAATACGAACAAAAGAAGTAGTTAGTAATATAATAAATGAAATAATAGACTAAAATTCAAAAATGTGCTATAATTAATTTGAGGTTTTGCTACCCTCACAATTTTTGCTATGTAAAGACTTTCTTTGCGTAAGCCTTGAACATCAATTTGTTTTGCTACCCTCACAATTTTTGCTATGTAAAGACTTATAGCTATAGCAATATGTACGATTATTGGTTTTGCTACCCTCACAATTTTTGCTATGTAAAGACATATTATTTAAGATATAATAATTATTTTAAGTTTTGCTACCCTCACAATTTTTGCTATGTAAAGACCGTTTGACATGTTAGTTAACAACCATACACGTTTTGCTACCCTCACAATTTTTGCTATGTAAAGACCTATGATGAGAGAAATACAGTTAAAAGATAGTTTTGCTACCCTCACAATTTTTGCTATGTAAAGACAAGTAGAACAAGAAGCCAATACATTGTACGGTTTTGCTACCCTCACAATTTTTGCTATGTAAAGACTGGATTATTCAGACTATTATTACACACTAGGTTTTGCTACCCTCACAATTTTTGCTATGTAAAGACTGAATACTTACTGATTATATTAATGAGTGTGTTTTGCTACCCTCACAATTTTTGCTATGTAAAGACATACGTTGGTATCGATGAGTTATTTGGTTGGTTTTGCTACCCTCACAATTTTTGCTATGTAAAGACATAATTTATTAAAAAGAGGTATTTAAAGATGTTTTGCTACCCTCACAATTTTTGCTATGTAAAGACTAACGAATTTAGAATTAAAGTACATTAAACGTTTTGCTACCCTCACAATTTTTGCTATGTAAAGACTGTTTTTTGAAAGTCCAAGGTGAGATATTTGTTTTGCTACCCTCACAATTTTTGCTATGTAAAGACTGGTGTTGTCTTACACAACCTACCCAGATAGTTTTGCTACCCTCACAATTTTTGCTATGTAAAGACCTGATAGTTTTAGTGCTTATAAAACGCCTTGTTTTGCTACCCTCACAATTTTTGCTATGTAAAGACTAAATAAATTGTCCATAACCGGACGAATAAGTTTTGCTACCCTCACAATTTTTGCTATGTAAAGACGTTAGGAGGTAATTATGCACTATTTAACGCGTTTTGCTACCCTCACAATTTTTGCTATGTAAAGACTAAGCGATAACAATATTATCAAATTCAACAGTTTTGCTACCCTCACAATTTTTGCTATGTAAAGACTTAACATTAATAGTAAGTACGTTCCGTTCTGTTTTGCTACCCTCACAATTTTTGCTATGTAAAGACAAAAATGGTTGGAAGAACAAATTAAATTCAGTTTTGCTACCCTCACAATTTTTGCTATGTAAAGACTTTGGGCTTCCTGCAACTCTCTAAAATCAAGTTTTGCTACCCTCACAATTTTTGCTATGTAAAGACAAAGCAATGAATGGTCTTATCGTATTGTTAGTTTTGCTACCCTCACAATTTTTGCTATGTAAAGACTATATATTACTAATATGTACGCTCAAGCGAGTTTTGCTACCCTCACAATTTTTGCTATGTAAAGACATGAATTAATTAAAAGGTTCATTAAAGGTTGTTTTGCTACCCTCACAATTTTTGCTATGTAAAGACT
>OKXB01003237.1_pt1 | contig 11170 bp, 10 predicted proteins | sample 1601731 | NCBI WGS metagenome assembly OKXB01 (sample SAMN04414077, study PRJEB24778) | human gut metagenome | material: faecal | host: Homo sapiens | reverse complement strand
GCAAGGCTTCGTCGGACCATTTCGTCAGGGCCTATCACGATACATACGGCCTGCCGACCGTCATCTCGAACTGCTCGAACAACTACGGACCCTATCAGTTCCCCGAAAAGCTGATCCCGCTGTTCATAAACAACATCCGGGACGACAGGCCGCTGCCCGTCTACGGCAAGGGGCAGAACGTCCGCGACTGGCTATACGTGGAAGACCACGCACGGGCCATCGACCTGATTTTCCACAAGGGGAAAATCGCCGAAACGTACAACATCGGGGGATTCAACGAGTGGAAGAACATCGATCTGATCGAGGTCATCATCAAAACCGTCGACCGACTCTTGGGAAGGCCGGAAGGCGCAAGCGAAAAACTGATTACCTATGTCGCTGACCGCGCCGGGCACGACCTGCGCTACGCGATCGACTCCACGAAGCTCAAGGAGGAATTGGGCTGGGAACCGACCCTCCAGTTCGAAGAAGGTATCGAAAAAACCGTCCGCTGGTATCTCGATAACCAAAAGTGGATCGATAACGTGACTTCAGGTGAGTACCAGAAATATTACGAAGATATGTACGATAAACGATAACTACCAATACGATGATTCCTTTAGTCAAACCGTTTATTGCTCCGGCCGGGGAAATGATGCCGGAAATCGAAAAAATTCTCTATAGCGGGTATATCGCCGAAGGCGAAAAAGTATACGAATTCGAGCGCACATTCGGCACTTATATCGAGAATCCCAATTTCTTGTCACTCAATTCCGGTACGGCGGCTCTACATATTGCATTGATGTTGGCCGGGGTGGGGCCGGGTGACGAAGTCATCAGCACGGCGTTGACCGCAGAACCCACCAATGTGGCGATCAAGCTGGTCGGGGCCGACGTGGTATGGGCCGACGTTGATCCTGCAACCGGGTTGATTTCCCCGGATAGTATTCGAGAAAAGATATCGCCGAAAACGAAGGCTATCATGGTCGTGCATTATGCCGGTATGGTTTGCGATATGGATCGAATCAGTGCGATCGCTTCCGAATCCGGTATCCCGGTCATCGAAGATACTGCGCATGCGATGGGAAGCCGGTACAATGGCAAGCCCGTGGGAAGCCATTCCGCCTATACCTGTTTCTCTTTACAGGCGATCAAACATCTGACTACGGTGGACGGCGGTTTTATAGCTCTGAAAGACGACTCTCAGATGAGTGTCGGACGTAAACTCAGGTGGTTCGGTCTCGACAAGAAAGTCCCGCGGCTGCAAAACGACATCCGTTTTCCCGGTTACAAGTACCACATGAACAATGTTATCGCGACTATCGGCCTCGTTCAGATGCGTTACATCAGCGGCATTGTGGACCGCCATAAGGACAACGGTCGTTATTACGACAAAAAGTTGCAGGGAATTCCCGGCGTAACGCTTCTGCCTTACTATCCACACACGGAACCTTCATACTGGCTTTATACGATGAAGGTGGAAGATCGTCCTGGCTTCGTGCGGATGATGGAGGAAAACGGCGTGCTCGCTTCCGAGTTGCATTTGCGTAACGACCGTCATTCGATTTTCGCACGTTCCGCATGTCAATTACCAGCCTTGGACAATTTTTACAGTCATTTCGTACATATACCTTGCGGATGGTGGGTCGGCGACGAACAGCGGGAACGCATCGTATCCCTAATTAAAAAAGGCTGGTAACAGAAACAAAATAATACGATGATTCCGCTATATAAACCGTTCATGCCGGAAGAGTTGCCGGAAATGAACGCAATCCTCCATTCCGGAGCATTGGCTTACGGCAAGTGGGGGCGGGAGTTCGAAAAGTCATTGGAAGCCTATACGGGCGCTCCGCACGTCGCCGTAGTCAATTCGTTCAACGCAGCGGTACAGATCGCCCTACTGACGCTCGGCATCGGATATGACGACGAGGTCATCACATCACCGCAAAGCTGCCTCGCTTCCAATATGCCTATTCTGTCGGTCGGAGCAAAAGCCGTCTGGGCCGATATCGACCCGCGTACCGGGACTTTGTCTCCAGATAGTGTGCGGAAAAAGCTCACCGCCGCGACGAAAGCCATTTTCCATAATCATCATTGCGGCTACCCTGGCTATATAGATGAAATCAACACGATTGGCAAAGAAAAAGGTCTACCGGTAATCGACGATTGTATCGAGGCGTTTGGCGCACGTTACAAAGGACGAGCGCTGGGTTCGCTGGATACCGATGTCACTCTCTTCTCTTTCCAAACCGTACGTTTACCCAACACGATCGATGGCGGAGCAGTATGTTTCCGGGATATTGAACTGCATGAAAAAGCATGTAAACTGAGAGATTTAGGTGTGGACCGTAGTACGTTCCGCGACGATATGGGAGAGATATCACCTCTTTCCGATGTCCGTCAGCCCGGTATGGGCGTAACGATGAACGAAGTATCAAGCTATATCGGCTGCATGCAGATGCGGCATATCGACTCGCTGTTAGCCATCCAGCGAAGAAACGCGCAGAAATGGCGGTCCGAACTAACCGAAGAACCGTTCTTTCAACCGCTCGGACGTTCGGAAACAGAACCTAATTATTGGGTATTCGGACTGCTTGCCAAACAGGGCCGGATTGACGGTATTCGGCACTTCCGTACGCACGGATACTACGCTTCGAGCGTGCATCTGCCCAACTACAATTACAGCGTTTTCGGAAACTACGAAAACGATTTGCCCGGCGTTCGGGAGTTTTACGAACACTATCTGGCCCTGCCATGCGGGTGGTGGATTGAAGAATAAATTCGAATATGAAAGAAAGATCGATCTTGCTATCAGAGATCGCCGAACACTTCGGGGTCCCGATGATAAACGGTGATATAGAAATTAACGGACTGGGATTATGCAACCGGACTTCGGTTTATCCGTCTATCCTGTCCTATGTCACGTCAACCGAATACATCGCTGCAGCCAAAAACAATCCGAGTATCAAAGCTCTTTTCATTTCAAAAAATCATTATGAATCGATATCGGGATACAAAGATCGTTTCTCCTTTTGCATATCGGATAGTCCGGAAGAGGATTTCTACAAAGCGCATGCTTGGCTTTACGATGTAACCGATTTTTACGAAAAGCCTGACGCACCGCCCGTAATAGGACGCGATTGTCGAATCCACAAATCGGCCATCATAGAAAACGGCACCGTCATAGGCGACCATGTGACGATCGGAGCAAACAGTATTATCCACAGCAACAGCCGGATCGGGAATAATACTTACATAGGATGTAACAGCATAATCGGAAGTGTGGGATTCCAGATTATTTACACAGCTCAAGGCACACCTTTCAATACGCGTCATGTTGGGGGAACGATAATCGGCAACCATGTGTGGATTGGCGATCTCGTAACTGTCGGCAACGCTCTATTTGAAGGTGCAGTCCAGATCGGCGATCACACGCAAATCAACAATCATTGCCATATCGGCCACAACTGTATTATCGGCGAGAGCAATGTTCTCACGGCTCATGTAAGCCTATTAGGGTCGGCAAACGTCAAGAATAATTGCTGGTTATCTCCGGGGGCTATTGTTATGAACCGAGTTACGGTTGAAAATAATGCCATGATAGGAGTTAATTCCGCAGCCAACAAGAACGTACCTCAAGGCAATACCATAATCGGTACGCCGGCACTTCCCATAAAGGAATATTCGAGGATGAGAGCTATACTGAAAAAGATGATAAGATAACCAACGATAAACCATTTTAAAAACATTGTTTGATAATCTATAAATATACGATTTATGAATGATCTTTTTAGAGATAAGGTTTTGCTAATTACCGGAGGAACAGGCTCATTCGGCAGCACGCTTCTCCGCAAGTTCGCAAATTCCGACTTTCGCGAGATAAGAGTCTTCTCCCGCGACGAAAAGAAGCAAGACGAATTAAGAATCGAATTGGCGAATGAGAAAATCAATTTCATTATCGGAGATGTCAGGGATTTTCATTCGATCAATACGGCCATGGAAGGTGTCGACTACGTATTCAACGCCGCAGCGCTCAAACAGGTGCCGTCTTGCGAGTTCTACCCCATGCAAGCGATCCAGACGAATATTCTCGGGTCGGAAAACGTTTTGGAAGCAGCCGTGCAGAACCGAGTGAAGCGGGTTGTCGTTCTTTCAACGGACAAGGCCGTCTATCCCATCAACACGATGGGCATGACAAAAGCCCTCATGGAAAAATTGTGCATCAATAAAGCCAGGATGCCGCAGGTGAAAGCTAACAACGGTGTATTTTGCTGTACCCGTTACGGTAATGTAATGTGTTCTCGAGGCTCGATTATTCCCTTGTTTATTAAGCAGATCAAGCAAGGACTGCCTTTGACGGTCACAGAACCGAATATGACACGTTTCATGATGTCGCTGGACGATTCCGTACGATTGGTCATGTATGCATTCCAAAATGCCCATCCGGGGGACATATTCGTACAAAAAGCCCCGGCTGCCACGATCGAGACGCTGGCCCTCGCTCTCAAAGATCTTTTCCACGCTCCCAACGACATTAAAATTATCGGAGCCCGTCATGGAGAAAAAATGTACGAATCCCTGTGTGGAAAAGAAGAGATGAGCAAGGCGGAAGATCTAGGGGACTTTTACCGCATTCCAGCCGATTTCCGAGACCTGAATTATACGAAATACCGGGCAACCGATCCGCCACGATTGCAAGACAAGGAATATAACTCTAATAACACCAGAAGGCTAGATGTAGAGCAGTTAAAAGAGTTGCTGCTGACATTGCCGTATGTACAAAACGAACTGGAAACCCACTAATCGTCCGTGAGACTTTTAAAGAATGTTATAGCTAATATCGTAGGGAAGTTATGGTCATTCATATCCATATACTTGTTTATCCCGATATACATCAAAGTATTGGGAATAGAGTCCTACGGTATCATCGCGTTCTACACGGTCCTGCAGACTTTCTTGACGTTCGTGGATATCGGCCTGACCGCAACCCTTAACCGGGAGTTTGCCAAAGAGGTTGGGGACACAACCTATAAGATTGAGCTACTGCGGACTTTCGAATATATCTATCTCGGATTAGCCGGGTTGATTTACTGCGGTACGTTCATTTTCGCCCCACAAATTGCCGCAGAGTTCTTGGAATCCGATACGATTGCGCCGAGCGATGTGGTCCAATACGTCAGGTTAATGGGCTTGACTATCGGCTGCAACATATTCGTTTATCTGTACCAAGGAGGCTTAATCGGGCTGCAGCGCCAAGTCACGGCAAATATATTACTTGTGGCTTTTAACGCGATCAAAACGGGTTTAGTCATTCTTCCACTATGGTTTTGGAGTAACCTTTATACTTTTTTTTTCTGGCAGTTGGGATGTACTTTTTTATTTTGTTGGGTCATCCGTCACTACTTGCGAAGCTACCTCATTTTCGCCGACGTAAAGCCAAACTTTGCGCACCTCAAGAGATTGTGGCGCTACACAGCCGGGATGATTCTAATGTCCGTGATTTATGCAGCGAATACTCAAATCGACAAACTTGCGGTTGGAGAACTATTTTCATTGACCTATTTCAGCTATTATTTCCTAGCTGTCACAGTGGGGCAAGCAGTACTCATGCTGGTTACACCACTGAGTATGGCGTTTTTACCAGAACTGACTCGACTATTCTCGATACCAGATATTTCCGGGGCCAAACAATTGTACCATAAATTCGCATTCCTTGTAACTGCGTTTGCGGCGGGTGTAAGCATCATGTTGTTTTTCTATGCAGAACCTTTTATCACGATTTGGCAGCACGATGAGCAGATATCCAAAGCAATCACTCCGATGGCCTGCCTATTTATTCTTAGCTTCTTTTTTCTCTCTATCCAGATTGCCCCCTATAATTTAGCATTGGCGAATGGATACGTGAGAACGAATGTTATTATGGGGCTGTTGACTGTTGCCTTATTATGGCCGGGTATCTACTGGTTCGTCGGCTGGTTTGGACTTATTGGGGCGGCAATGCCCCGATTGATCCTCAGTGCGATTTTCACATTGATTCTTGGGTATATCATCATTAAGAGATACCTCCGTGGACAATTCAGCCGCTGGTTGTTCCAGGACACGTTACTTCCCATAGCTATAACCATTCTGACCGCTTTACCCCTCTATTACATATTCCGCATGTTACCCCAAGGCTATTGGACAATCATGTACGGATTAATCATATGCGGAATCTCATTTCTTGCAAACGGCTGTGTTTTCTTGAAATTGTATTCCAATCTTGACTTAAAGCAACTGATGAACAGCAAACGATAATTGTTCATCAAGTATACCCGTATCCAAATAATATTTATTTCTTGATCATGTCACAACCATTCCTGTCGATCGTCATCCCGACACGCAACAGGCAGCATTACTGCATAGCAGCGATTGAGAACATTCTCTCGTACGATTATCCTGACCTTGAGCTGTGTGTTCACGACAATTCGGACGACGACCATATCCAACAATACCTGCAAAGCAGAACACCCGATCCTCGTCTGACCTACAAGCGGATCGCCGAACAGCTCAACTCAGTGGATAATATGGACCGGGCGATCGGCATGGCAACCGGCCACTACGTCTGTATGATCGGGGACGACGACACCATTCTGCCTCATATCTTTGAGGTAACAGAATGGATGGATGCACATAGTATCGACTCCGTATGCACAAATCAGCGCGTACAATACTACTGGCCCGGGGCACACCCAGACGATCTCTCCGGGCTGTTACGCATCACAACGCCCCCGGTTCAGAAAATGTTCGACTGGCCGATTGAGAAAAAGCTCGACCGACTTTTCCACCAAGGAATCACACGGTTCAAAATCTACCGGCTGCCTCAGGTGTATCATGGGGTGATTCTAGGCCGGCGGCTGCAGGAAATCAGGGAAAGGACAGGACACTATTTCGGCGGCTTGTCGCCAGACATCTACTCGACCATGGCTCTCTGCGGCATCGTCAAACACCATATTATCATTGACAAAGCGGTTACCATTGCAGGCGCATGCAGCGCGAGCGCGACGGCACGGAACATAAACCATAGACACCGGGGAGAACTCAGCTCAGCTCCTCATCTGCGACTACGAGGTGATTATAAATGGGACGAGTATATTCCAGCCTATTACAGCGTGGAGACCATATGGGCCGAATCAGCCATGAAAGCCGTAAGCGAAATGGGCATGAATGACCTGCGCGATAAGTTTAACTACGGTTACCTAGCCGCCTTCGCTGCCATGAACAACCGCAACATTTACAAGCTGGCTATGGATAAATCGCTCTCCAAAGAGAACTATTTCGTGGCAAACGACCCTTGGATCAAACCCAAAATCGCGGCGAATGCACTGCAGGTCGGCTATGCCTACACGATCAGGAAACTGAAACGAAAGCTCAAATGGAAGAGCGACGATGTGCAAACTTACTACGGCATCGGAGATATCGCGCAGGCTGTCCGGCAATACACAGAAACAGAATCCAACCAACAGGGCAAAGCATAATCATACATATTCTGACACTCATGAACATTGTTTATACGAAGTACGATCCCAAGAAACACCTGAACCAACTGGTCGAATTGGAGCAAAATCTGTGGAAAGACACAACGAATGACGAACTGAAGAAAATCTTTAGCTGGAAATACCCTGTTGACACGCCTCTTAAAAACGCTTTCGTAGCACTCGACGGAGATCGGTTGATCGCTTTCAGGGGCTTCTTTATCAACACCTACCAGTTGAACGGGCGGACGTTCCCTGTGGCAGTCTTGGGCGATGCCGTCACCGACCCCAGCTACCAACGCCAAGGAATCTTTTCGAAGCTGACCCGTCATAGCCTCGACTACTACAAACAGAACGGGCTGTTTGCCATCATAGCCTTGTCGTCGAACGAGAAATCGTCAGCAGGTTACATAAAGCTGGGGTGGGAACCGTTTGCTCGTAAAAAGATCAACATTCGCCCAGTCCTCTCAAGTCTGATCCCAATCAAGAAACTACAACGTTATTCTTTGACACGCAAGCTGAGAAAATCAAAGGCAGGCCTGTCATTTACCGACCACATGACAGAAACCTTAGCAATCGAACTGGCGGAATATTGTGCGGGACGCTATCCCGCCAACCAGGTAGGGCTCTTCAAGGACAAGCGTTTCTGGATGTATCGGTATGCGGCACCTCATCAGGATTACCGGTTCATCGTGCTCAAAGTGGGACCGGCCACCACAGGGTATGCCTGCTACATGGAGTCAGTCGGTAGCCGCAACGGGATGCGCCATGTCAAACTGTTGGATATATCGGCCTTGACGGACGCATGCTTCGACCTGTTGATCTCGGCTATAGAAACCCGTACATATAGCAAGCTGATGCTGGCCTATATGTCGTCGCCCGCCACAACTGAAGCCAGACGCATCGGGAGAAGATTCCGAATTGTCAAATACGAGCACTGCAATAACGCCTCGGACAATATCCTAGTCAAGCCGATATGCACGGAAACGGACGTAACAGGTCCCCATGCATGGGGGCTCAGTTACATCGACATAGACAGCATGTAATGGAACCTGCTCCAAAATGTTCTGTCGGCATTCCCGACGCCCGATACCATAATGACATCCTGCACCCGTGCGTAAGATACGTTGCCGAGGGGTTCGGTGGCCATCAGTGGTGGATGGTGCAATCGCCCCATTACGGCCGGGATGACTCGATCGAGAATCCTATCCTGTTCTTTGGAGATACCGAGCCGGACGGGACGCCCCCTTTGACATGGCATTTCGCCGACGTGGTCAAGGATTCACCGGAAACGGGATATAATTCGGACCCGAACCTTTACTTTGCTGACGACCGGCTGTATGTACTGTGGCGCGAGTTCCGGACCGGCAGGGTCATAAACGCAGGCTATAACTCGGCCATCTATGCGATGGCGTACGACACGTTCTTGCAAAAACAGCAGGAAGTATTCGTCTGTGGCACCCCCGCTTCCAGTCCGTATGACCTTGCAGACCTGTCGCCCATCGTAACGGTCCATGACGGCAGCATAAGCCTCTATACGCTGTATTTCCATCGTGAACCCTCGCTCGTAAAAAGGGCAGTGGCCAAAGCCCTACAAATGGTGGGATGTAAGTATTCCGTACACAAAACGGTCGGGATCAACAGGCTATCAGGCGCATCGCTCCGGGATATGGACGCGGCATCCAAGCTACTCCATTTCACGAACATCGGCTGGCGGAGGCCATGGCATTTCGACATCATCATGTTCAACGGCCAGATGTTCCTACTGGTATTCTGCCAAATGAGACAGAACATCTACCTAGCCGCAAGCGATGGCGACGGCTTCAGGATGTTCGACCGGCCGCTGCTTCCCCCACGCATGCTTGTGGATACCTACAAACCGACCGGCGCGGTGATTGGGAACAACCTATACCTGTACTATACTGACAAAAAGGATAAGGATGATCCCAAACATAACGAACTCTTCAGGTACTGCATAGATCTCCGCGACTACATGGAAAAGATCAGAGACTAATAGGATATGATGCGACCGAAATTCCGAATCTCCATGCGAAGCATTGGGCTATGGAGCTGTTTCATCGTCCTGATGGGTCTCTCGGGCTTCCGCTGGGATGTCGGCGTCGATTTCATGAACTACTACGTCCAGTTCGGCGACGACCTGATGAATGAAATGCTACTTGAACGGATAGAGATCGGCAACCATGCCGTAAAATATTTGCTTCAACTCAACGGGTTCACCGACGGAAGGTACTGGATATGGGTCATGGCGCTCATCACACTCTTTTGTGTCTTTTACAGCATATCTAAATATTCGACAAACTACGTTTTCTCGATCGTTTTGTACCTGTGCATGGGGTATTTTTTCTATTCGCTCAACGGGATCAGACAACACTGCGCCATAGCCATCTCGATGTTTTCATGGCAATTCCTGATGGAAAACAAGCCGGTTCGGTACACTGCCGTTCTGCTTGTCGCAAGCCTGTTCCACACATCGGTACTCATCATGCTTCCATTCTACCTGATCCGCAATCATGAGTTCAAGAAGAAAATGCTGATCGTCTTGTGTTGTCTGTGCATGCCGCTGGCATTTGTCGGATCGGCAATCCTCCCCTATATCATATCTCTGTTCCCCAAATATGCTATATATGAAGATAGTTCGTTCGCCGTAGCCAGCGGCAAGATACTGTCTTATTTGAGAATGATATTTCCACTTTTCCTGTTCTACATGACCATGCAAGTATATGACAAGCTCATCACTGACCGTCAAAACCGAGTCATTCTTAACTTGTCCTTGTGTGCCATGCTATGGACTATTCTGTTTCCCAACGTGCCACTCATGGTCCGGATAGGATACTACATGCAGCTATCCTACATTTTCTTTATCCCGATACTATGCAGAACCCTTAGCAAAAGCAACGGGAAAGTTTTCAAAATATTCACCATAACATATAACCTGCTGTTCATATCCCTCATCCTTTTCGTCAGGGCCGAAGCGAAGATCATTCCCTACCACATAGATTTTGGAATAGCTGACAATGACTTATTGATCCTGACGGCCACGGTTCTACTGAGCATGGTAGTGTTTGTCAAACTATTAGCGGTCCCGCGCAAAAAATCACTTTTCAGGCCGACTGCCCATTATGCATACCCGTCTACAATGCGGCGGGCAGCATCGAACGATACTTTGACTCGGTCTTGGCCCAAACCTACGAAGTGAACTATCAGGTTATCACGGTCAACGACGGATCGATCAACGACTCGTTCCTCAGTTACCCCACCATAAAACAATGACCCAACCGTGGAATTCCCCGCCGTAATCATCCCTTTCTACAACACATAGGGAACCATTATCGAGCCGGTCGAATCGGTCGTTGCCAAATGTCGTTCCAATGCCTGCGACTGGGAGTTATTGCTACGATTTCCTCCCGACTAAAGACCTGTTCAAAAAACAAACTGTATTTCATGACTACGATTTCCGTCATCATTCCGATGTACAATTCGGAACGAACCATTGAGAAAGCCCTCGATTCGGTAGTCGGACAGACCTATCCGGCACATTACCAAATCATCGTCGTGGACGACGGCTCGTCGGACCGCAGCGCCGAACTTGTCGAGCGCTATGCGGAAGCCCATCCTTCGGCCGATATCCGGCTGATCCGCCAATCCAACGGAGGAGTATC
>OKXB01003226.1_pt1 | contig 11226 bp, 9 predicted proteins | sample 1601731 | NCBI WGS metagenome assembly OKXB01 (sample SAMN04414077, study PRJEB24778) | human gut metagenome | material: faecal | host: Homo sapiens | reverse complement strand
AGCGAGTGTCGGGATTAACACCTGCCTGAGCTAAAATCTTTGTTGCGCTGGGTCTGCCGATACCGTAAATGTAGGTCAGGCCGATCTCAACACGTTTTTCTCTGGGTAAGTCAATACCTGCAATACGAGCCATTTACATTTCCTCCATTCTGTGTGCGCAATGCGCACAGCTGCACAGGCCAACTCTTTCCTGTGCGTCTTCAAATAATAGTTACTAATTGACTGGGGTACCATGTACCCAACCGGTAAACCGGTCTTTCCGATACTCTCTCACAGATTGCTCCGTGCGGAAACGATGTGCTTTACACATTCTGTTTCTTCACACAGCCGTTCCCGACCTTTGGATAAAGGTCTCTTTTCGGTATCAAAAAGTAATCTCCCGTAATAAATGTGCTCTACTACGTTCAATTATTTTCAAGCGGACCTTAGTAACAATCCGCTGCCAGCCGTCTTAGATGCGACGGGGTAAATCGCTTTCTTCCAATTAATTAAATTAGAAAGAACTACTCAACCCTGTCTCTGTTTGTGCTTGGGGTTCTCACAGATAATTCTGATGGAACCTTTCCTTTTGATGACTTTGCACTTTTCGCAAATCGGTTTTACGGATGCTCTTACTTTCATTCTTAACCTCCATTTCTACCGTCCTCCGCACCCGCGGAATCCGGCAAGAATCCTGATCAGATCGCCTTTTCGAAGCGTTCTGACCGACCTCCTTCCAAAAAGACCGTTACCTATTGTAGCATGAAAATTCAATACTTGCAACCATTTTGAGGCAAAAAAACACCAGTTTTTCCGGGTTTTTCTGCCCTTTTTTTATAAAAAGGTACCAGCCTGCGATGGGTCGCGTAAGCAGCAGAATCTATTCCACCGCTTATGCATCCTCGCGGAGCATTTTTATCGTATGGAAACGAAGTTTCCTATACGATAAAAAATCCCCAGCGGCAAAAACGCCGCCGGGGACTGAACTTTTTCTTATTTATCTCTCCAGATGATTCTTCCCTTGGAAAGATCGTAAGGGGACAGCTCCAGTGTCACCTTGTCGCCGGGAAGGATACGGATGAAGTTCTGTCTCAGCTTACCGCTGATATGTGCCAGAACTCTGTGACCGTTTTCCAGTTCTACCTGAAACATGGTGTTGGGCAGCTTTTCCACTACTGTGCCTTCGATTTCAATAACATCTGCTTTCGACATATCTTACCTCCGTTCGTTTGCTTTCTCCATACTATAAAGTTTTATGCAGCGTTTGATTTTCGTATCCGCGTCCGCCGGGTTTTGGAAAAGATCCTCCAGCTCGCTGCTGTCCATCCCTCCGTTTAAAACCAGCTGAACGTGTTTTCTTTTTTTCCGTTTGGGTGACTGATACAGACGGCTGATTCCGTCTGCCAGCCAGATAACATCCCCATCCTCCCGGATCACCAGAAAAATGCTTCCTTTATCATGTCCCGCCAGGGAAACTGCCAGTTTACCGACCATCTGTGTCCTCCTTAATACAACGTCAGGATCTCCGGTTCCCCATCGGTCACCAGAATCGTGTTTTCGTAATGCGCTGACAAGGAGCCATCCTTTGTAACGACCGTCCAGCCATCCCGCAGGAATCGTACCTGCCAGGTTCCGGCATTGATCATCGGCTCAATCGCAAGCGTCATGCCCGCCTGTAAGCGGACGCCTCTTCTTTTCTGTGCATAGTTGGGAATCTGCGGATCTTCATGAAGCGCTGTTCCGATTCCATGGCCAACCAGATCCCGCACAATTCCGTAGCCATAGGGTGTAACATACTCCTCAATGGCTCTCGAAATATCATGCAGGTGCTGTCCTTCCTTTGCCATTTTGATGCCTTCAAAGAAGCTCTGTGCTCCTGGAATGATCCATTCTGCAAATAATGTGTCGTTTGTCCAGTCTGTCAATAATGCTCCAACGGTTGTAACAGATACATAATATACAATGAACATAACAAGTGCGAAAATAGGTAATGCTGCCCATCTGTTTGTCACGATGCGGTCAATCCTGTCAGAAGTTGTCAGTTTTTCTTTGGTGTTCTTTGTCACACAGTCGCCAATGATAGAAGAAATGTATACGTATCTCTCATTTGTGATAACACTCTCGGTATCATCATCAAATTTATCTTCCATCTCTTTAATCTCTGCGGATACATCCGGAACGTTTGTCATCATTTCATTGATCTTATCATCTTTTTCCAGTAATTTGATCGCAAAGAATCTCTTCTGTTCTTCCGGCATTCCTTTGATCTTGCCTTCAACTTCTGCAATAATATCCTCAGCCTCTTTGGAGAACTCGTGGGCTACTACTGCTGCTTTTCTGCTCTCTGCAAGCTTCACTGCCTTCTCAGCTGCCTCTTTGATGCCGGTTCCTTTTAAAGCGGAAATCTCAACGACTTCACAGCCTAATTTTTTGCTTAATTTATCTGTGTGGATTTTCTCACCGCTCTTCTCCACAACGTCCATCATGTTGACTGCCATGATGACCGGAATACCTAATTCCATAAGCTGTGTGGAAAGGTAAAGGTTACGCTCGATGTTTGTACCGTCGACGATATTTAAGATCGCATCCGGTCTCTCAGCGATGAGGTAGTTTCTTGCAACTACTTCCTCAAGTGTGTATGGAGATAAAGAATAGATACCCGGTAAGTCCATGATAACGACATCTTTATGTCCTTTTAATTTTCCTTCTTTCTTCTCTACCGTAACACCCGGCCAGTTACCTACAAACTGGTTGGAACCTGTCAGAGCATTAAATAATGTTGTTTTACCGCAGTTTGGATTTCCTGCGAGTGCAATTTTAACTGCCATGATCAACTCTCCTTCTTTGCTTCTATGTAAGTTTTCCATCTCTGGATCTGTGTGCCTTTTCTTTTAGAAAGTATGCAGGCACTACTCATTCTCATAACATTTTCGTCTTTTCTGGTTAGTTATATGTAACCCATAGGCAAAAAAAATTATTCTACTTCAATCATCTCTGCATCCGCTTTACGAAGGGATAATTCATATCCGCGTACCGTAACTTCAACCGGATCTCCAAGCGGTGCTACCTTTCTGACAAAAATATCCACACCTTTTGTGATACCCATGTCCATGATTCTTCTCTTAACCGGGCCCTCGCCAGTTAATTTTTTGACTTTTACTGTCTGACCAACAGCGGCTTCTTTCAATGTCATTTTCTAACGGCTCCTTTTTTCTTTTTAAAAATCATCTATCAGCAGACAGGAACGCCCTGCCATTGCTTACTTTTGTCACAGACTGGCACTTTATACCATAATCTTGTTTGCCATGTCTTTTCCGATTGCAACTCTGGAATCTTTGATATTCACGATCATATTACCGCCAATCTCTGATACCACAGTAACAGTTCCTCCGACTACGAATCCGAGGTTTTCTAAAAATCTTCTGGTTTCTTCTTTTCCACCAACTTTTTTGATTGTATTTTCTTCACCTGTTTTCACCATTGTTAAAGGCATCATCTTTCCCTCTTCCTCATCTTCCAAAAGACTATTGATAATCTTTTTCGTTTCTACGTTGGTTAGTATAATCTAACGATAGTTAGTTGTCAATAACTTTTTTATAATTTTTTCCAGATTATTTTCTTTTGTATGGTTGCACAAAATTTTTCTTATTTCCAACCGTAATTTCAGATGTATGCAAAAAAGAAGCCACCACACTTTGATTGTGTGATGACTTCTTTCGCATTTTATTTATGCCTGTTTTTTATTCTGTTTCAATTCTTTTTTCCATGCCATATAGCTTGTGTACTCTTCACTCTTTTTGAACTTACGTTTTTTCAGAATGAACATCACAAGTGATAGGATGAATCCTACTACACCGATGGTCGCAATTGTCTTTAAGATCACAAGTAATTTTGGCTGTACAAATTTAATGGTTGTATTTTCGCCAACACCGTTCATGGCAACAGAGTTTGCTAATACATACAGGTCATGGTGGCATGCCTCACGCATTGCTGTTACCATAACCGGATCATTTTTATATGCCGGCAATTCTTTGGTCACATACGGCATCATGGCATCATAGGTTGTAACACCACCTGCCATCACTCCGTCCGGACCATTGACATATGGGTTAAGAACGTTATCTGTGATGGTAAGTCCATTGCTGCCCCACTCATTTCTCATGATTCCGGTCATCAATCCTTTGTTACCTCCGGACCATATGCATCCCCAACGTGTGTAAGCAACCATGGTTCCGTTTGCATTTCCCTCTTCAAATACATCCTGGAATGCTTTTAAATATACTTCACGTGCTGCCTGCTCAGTGAGCCATACGCCAAGACCGATACGATCCTGCTCGCAGTCGTTTAATGCAAAGTGTTTCATTACAACATGAACACCTTTTTCCTGGATAGCTGCCACTTCGTAAGCACTCATTTTTCCGGAAAGGAATCCGTCTTCACTGTAGTACTCGAAGTTACGTCCACCATAAGGAGTTCTGTGGATATTGTTACCCGGTCCGTAAAGAATCGCAACGCCTGCAGACAGACAGTTATTACCGATCACTTTACCAATTTCTGTCATAATATCCGTATTGAAAGTTGCTGCCATCACATCCTCAGATGTAAATGCAGTTGCTGTCAGTTTTTCTTTATCCGTATTGCCGAATAAGGAAGCAGTCAGTCCCTGTGGTCCGTTCTCATCACGGGAACCCGGAGCCTGGATTGATTTGATCGGCATAGTCCAGTGGAAGGAGTCGCCGATTAAAGTTACCATCTCATCATAGGTAAGCTGGTCTAATAAAGTATCCCAGTCAGCATCGTCGTAATCTTTACCGATCATATCGTATAAAGTAAGACCATTTTTTGCACCTAATGTCGGCATCTCTACCGTATCATAATCTGCTGCATCATACTGAACTACCTGCAGGTCATCGATCATAGTATCTGTTAATGCAAATACCGGAGATTCTGCTGGGAATGTTCCCTCCCAGTCATTACGTGAAAGGTAAGTTACGGAGTTATCTCCGGCACCTTCGTAAAGGTTCATATCGGAATCAGATAACTGGTTTGTCACCTCTGCACCGCTCTTAGATACTGCATAAGTAGTGGTGTCTAATGTATCATTTGTCCACTGGAATGTAAGTTCTGCATTACCTTCTGCATCCATTCCATTCTCAGTTGTAAATCCTTTTGCTGCAAGAATGTTGTTTACAGCATTGTGTGCATCTGTTGCTGCTGTAAAATAATAATCGCCTGCATCTAAAATGTAAGTACCTGCACCATATGCATCATAAGATGCGATATCTGCTCTGTCTACATTGATTGTTAAAGTCTGTGACTCACCCGGAGCTAAAATATCTGTTTTGCCGAATCCGCATAACTGTACTGCAGATTTCTCTACAGAATTCTCTTTGTCATACTCTGTATATGGAGACTGTGCGTAAATCTGAACGGTCTCTTTTCCAGAATAAGTATCGCCTGTATTGGTAACTGTCACATTAAAGTTATAGGAATCTGTTGCAGCATCATAAACGCCCGTCATGTCACTGTACTCGAAATCTGTATAGCTTAATCCATAACCGAATGGGAATGCCACATCATCGCTGTATACATAGCTTCCTGCATTTCCGGTTCCCATAACCGTGTCTTCATAACGTGTTTCATAATATTTGTATCCAACGTAGATACCTTCCTGATATACCATGTAGCTTTTTGCTTTTTCAGGAACCAGTTCTTCTGTATAGCCTTCATAAGTAACAGGGGTAAAGTTTGCCATAGCCGGGGAAGACATATTATCGTAGCAATAAGTATCTACAAGGCTTCCGGATGGATTGACGTTACCTGCAAGGATATCCGCCACTGCATTGATACCTGTAATTCCGACATCGCCGATCCACAGACAGGCATCTACATTATAAGTATTGTCTTTTAAGAAATCTACCTGTAATGCATTTGCAGAGTTGATCAGCACAATGATCTTGCTCACTGTTCCGTCTGCTTTCATTGCTGCCACATTGGAAAGCATTTCTTTTTCATTGTCATCTAATGCAAGGTAATTGACATCACCGTATGCCAGGTCAGCCCCCTCACCGCCTACACGGGATAATGTGACGATCGCCGCATCTCCATAAGAGCTTACAGAATCTTTCACTTCGTCTGTGTACTCATTCCATGGAACTTCAGTTACAACGGCACTTGCAGTTGCGATCGTACCACCACTTCCACGTTTGTACATTCCCATCTCTTCTGATTCATAGAAGTTCCAGAGTGTTTCATTTACGTTGAAACCTGTTTTTTCCATTGCAGTTTTTAAGGTGTCTGCTGTGGAAGCATCAATGTTACCGGATCCTGTACCACCATAAACAAGGTTTACAGATGAATTGGAAAACAGACTGACATTGGCACCCTCTGCCAAAGGAAGTGCATTGTTCTCATTCATAAGAAGCGCTGCACCTTCTGCCTCCACCTGCTGAACAAGCTGTAATCCATAGTCAACCATATCTTCTGCAGACTCAAAGTCAGAGGTAAAGTACTGTGCGCTTTGATCCTCATTCTTTAATTTCCAGAATGTTCCTCCGACGAAAATAGCCAGTGAATTATCAAAAACGTTTAATAAACTGTACAGTGGCACAAAGATCACTGCCAGAATTGCACATACGATCGATAATCCTTTCCATGGACGGATCGCTCTGTGTTTTGCTTTACGGAAAGCCTTCTTACGGGCTTTCACTTCTTTTTTGTTCTCTCCCATAAATTTTCTCCATTTCTTTTTTCAAACTTCGTCATTTTGACGGAATTTATTTATGATGTGTCCTTATTTTATTAAAATTTTGTTAAAAAATCAACAAAGTGAACTTAGTCGGTTCTTTTTATGACGTAAGTGGCAAAAAAATACAGCCTATAAGACTTTCATCCTATAAGCTGTATCTTTTGCATAAATTATGTTTTCTATAATTTTTATTTTAATCCTTTTGTTAATGGAATTAACATCAGCAATGCGATAATTCCGACAAGTCCGATCACAACACCAAGTACCATTTTTCCGAATACCATGCATAAGCACATACCGATTCCAAATAAAAGTGCTCCAAACACAGACAAAATGATCGTGCCGACTGTTTTTCCATTTAAATGGATTGGCTCTTTTCCTTCCATTCTTCTCCAGACGATCAGCGTGATAAGAAGAATTACAAGTCCAATCACTCCTGCGATAACTCCCTGCCGAAACATTCCCCATTCCCCGATCAGTGCCATGCACATTCCAAGTGCAAAGAATACCATTCCGATTGTTCCAAGTATTAATGCTACAAAATTACTTTTTTTCATGTTTGTTTTCCTCCACTACTTTCTTTCCTACTTTTCCTGTTTTTAACTGATATTCAGCCATAATGTATTCCTCCGTTTTTCTGTTGGTTTTGATTGCTTTACTTTATGGACTGATTCTAACGTCCGATTGTTTCGTTATTGCTTATGTTTTGTTTTAGAATTGTTAATGTTTGGGGGAAAATTAAAATAAGACTTTTTTGATATGACTTTCGATACTTGACCCATTAGAGTGCGCCGCAAGGCACACAAACTAAATATCCGCCATATCAAATCGGATATGGCGGATACATTTAGAAAAACATTTTAAATATTTTGCTCGTCTACTTGACAAGAGAGTGACCATATTTCAAACATATTCCCTTCTTCTTACATCCGATTTCAAAATATTTATAAAATATATCTCACATTAATTCATATGTTTTCTTGTAGCATCTTCCTGTCGCTTCTTCTCTGCTTCCTGAAAGATTCTGTCCGCTTCTTCCTTCCGTTTCCTTTCTTCCTCTGCAAAAAAGGAAAGCCCTTCTTCTGTCGTTACGAATCCGTTTTCGCTGCTCAAGTTATCTGTGAGTGTCGCAAGATACGAAATCTTGGAACGGATAACTGGATGCTGCTTTAACGTGTAGACTTCTCCAATCTCCAAACCCGTGACATCCAGAAAATGTTTTACAGCCGGTTCAAATAGCTTCTCGGCATATGCACCCTGTTCTGCTTCCATCTGTTTCGTTAAGCGTTCGTATTCATTCCGATACGGAAGATCGGTCAGCATAGGTTCTTTATAAATACAGACATCCATGCGTTTTATCCCATGAATCTTAAACAATGCGACAATTTCAGGATACTTGGTTTTCGGAAACCGGCAGTAGTACCCGATAAACTTCCCTTTTACCTCTCTTGTGTACTTGTTGTATTTATCTGCTTCGGTTATATACACCTTTGCATACCAGATCAATGCAGCCGCAAATGCGATTGCAAGAAGGAAATGTACCTGCCAGAGACCTCCAAATCCAAATACTACAAAAAAGAATACTAATGCGGCTCCGATTGCACTACCCTCATCCTGAATCTGGCGGTTTTTCTCTACCTGATATAGCCCAACAAATAGTCCTGCAATAGAGAGGACTACAGCGGACCACAGACAGTTCTCAAACCATATCTCTGGAAGCAGGAAATACAATGGAATTAACAGCAGTATTGGACCGAATATCCAACATATCAGCAAGCCAGATTCCCCTGCAATCTTATCCTGTTCACGTCTTGAAAGCGTGTTATATCCTTCGACAGACTTCACCGCCTGTCTTGTATTCATCATTTTTTTTAACATCATCTATCTCCTGTAATTTATTGATCAATTTAACATTGGTAAAATCATTGTTTTATACCTCCTTGTTTCATAGCCTCTCGCATACCACCCTGCACCGTTTTTTATGGAATGCAATGCCATACGCTAAAATTTCACATCTGCCATTCTCCCTGAGTGCTTCATCGTATCTGCGATTTTTAATCTGCGCCATTGCATTTTCACATGCTTTGTCAAGACCGCTAATAGATGCCGCATGCTTTACCTCAATGATAATGCCTGCATCCGGATTCTCCGGTTCTATGAGAATATCACTATCCCCGTCTCCCGACTCTCTGTTCGATTTTATCAGCCAGTCCGGGTTACTTCCCCGCAGCAAACCTAATAACAGTCCATGATAAAAGTTTTCTTTCTGTTCCTCACGCGCTTTTGTATCCAGCACGCTGATCATCCTGCTCATGATAACATTCAACTGTTTCTGCAATCCTTCTGCATCCGCTTCCAAAATTGCCTTTGAAAACTCTGGCATTGATTCTTCTTTTGCAACAGAACGCTGAAACCATTCCTGTATTTGCAGAACAAATACCTCATGAACTTCCCTATTCGGAATAACCAGCTCGTAGACACCACTCTCTGGATTTCCTATATTCGTAAGATACCCTGTTGTAAATAAAACACTCCATACATTATCTATGCTGTTCTCAATTTCATCGTAGGTTAAATCCAGACGAATCCTTTTTGTTACCGATTCTCCGGCAACAAGCCGCTCTATTTCATCCTTCGTTGATTGATCTGCCTTATCCACGAAAAGTTTTACCAGATCATTTCCACTGCTATTGATCCAGAATGCACTTGGTTTTGCATTAGAATCTGTCAATAATTTTTTCACAAAATTAATGACATCCCACGGACAGTATATATCGGCGTTGCCAAAATGATATCCATCGTACCACTCTTTTATATCCGAATAACGATTTGTACAATGATAATATTTTAGCATCTGCATCACTTCTGCATCTGTGAATCCAAAACCTTCCTCATGCTCTATATCAACGATCGAATTAATCTCAAAATTATTAAGTCCGGTAAAAATGCTCTCCTTAGAAACACGTAAACACCCTGTGAGTACCGCAAACTGCAAAAATTCATTTGTCTTTAGCGCCTGCCCGAAAAGTCCCCTGATGAGCGAAACCATCTCCTGATAATACCCATTCTTAAAAGCCTTATCCAACGGAACATCATACTCATCAATAAGGATTACCACTTTCTGATCGTAGTGCAGATAAAGCAACTGTGAAAGCAGTCTTAAACTGTCAACAAGATTAACGTCCTCATTCAAAAGCATTTTTTCAAATTGTTTTCGATCTTCAACCGTCAGCTTATCACTTGTTTTCAGATAATAATGTCTCCGGACCTCGTTATTAATAATGGTCATAAGCATTTTCTGTGCATCTGCAAAATGAAGTCCCTCTACTCCCTTAAGCGATAAAAAAATAACAGGATACTTTCCCATGTATTCCGCACACAGTTTTTCTTTTTCCGAAATATACAAGCCCTGAAAAAGCGATTTCTCTGCACCAATTTCAAAAAAGCTCTTTAGCATACTCATATTGAGTGTTTTGCCGAAACGGCGCGGTCTGGTAAAAAGAGTCACTTCACCCCAGCTTTGTAAAAGCTGCTCAATCAATTTTGTCTTATCCACATAATAAAAACCTGCTTCACGTATTTTTTTAAAATCATCTATTCCAACCGGTAATTTTAATGTATCATTCATGGAAGCCTCCAAAAAAAATCCGCTATACTATTTACATAGTATAACGGATTCCTACTAAAAAAACAATTCTCTTACTTTATTCCTGCCGGAATTCTTCCGGTACGTCCTCATAAGTTTTCCATTTGTCCATGGCATCTTCCAATGTCATGCCTTCGCTTACCGCGTGTTTTCTCGCTGCATTGACTGCCTGGATTTCTTTCATCTTTGCTCCGGTTAAGGTGTAACCCTTCATGGCCCAGAGTGTTGCAAGCCATGCGATCATTGGAACGATACAGAACAGGATTAGAACAACACCATGCATTCCGAAAGAATATGGTGTCTTGCTGTCCGGTAATGTCTGGATACCGATCATTGCAACTGCTGCACCAACGATGGTGGAACCAAGAGAACTTACTAATTTATCTACAAGTGAGAACAATGTTCCCATAATTCCCGGCACATACTGTCCGGAACGGTATGTCTCATAATCGGAACAGTCTGCAACCATCGGAATCGGCATATCCGCCGTAGCGTAGTACGCGCCGTAGCCAATGCCAAAGCAGAGGATAAACAGCACCGTATAGAGGTTGATAGCGCTGCCGCCATTATAGGGGAAGCTCAGCAGCATGTTCGGGTTGCTTACGTTGCTGACAATGAGCAGCGCCAGCACGCCGATGTAGCAAGCCAGCGCAATGCCGACGTATTTCTGCAAGGAGGCCTTCTGCCCCTTCTTCTGGCTCGTGCGGACGCTGAGCAGGAAGAACGGCACCGCGAAAACGTAGCCCAGAATCATCATCGGCAGATACAGGCTGTCGTAGTTGCCCATCAGGATGCCGTAGAGCGCCAGCAGCACGGTGGTGTTCGTGGCAATCGCCAGCGCCAGCTTGCATCC
>OKXB01003210.1_pt1 | contig 11322 bp, 8 predicted proteins | sample 1601731 | NCBI WGS metagenome assembly OKXB01 (sample SAMN04414077, study PRJEB24778) | human gut metagenome | material: faecal | host: Homo sapiens | reverse complement strand
CTTTCTGCATCATCGGTGTCGTGCTCTCATACGGATAAAAGATTGCCGACATGTACATCCAGAGTGTCAGGACAATCGAATACAGGTATTTGATATCCGCAAAAAACACGTATAAAATCGAGAGCACATACCCGATTCCCATGGAGAACAGCAGGCAGAAAAATACGTCGATCGGAAACAGTAACAGCGTCGGACTGATTTTGATCTGAAACACCACGAGCATGAGCACATAGGCAATACAGGTGTAGCCAAAGTTTGTCAACGCGGTATAGATCCTTGCCAGAACAAATGTTTGCTTTGGAAGTTTTACTTTTAACAGCAGCGTCCGGTTATCGACGAGTGCCGTCATTGCGGAGTTTGTCGCACCGGAAAAGAGCTGCCAGAAAATGGTTCCGGTCAGATAGTAGATTGGATAGTTTTCAATCGTACGTTTAAAAATCGTGCTGAAGATCATGGACATAACTGCCATGGTCATCAGCGGATTTAACACACTCCAGATGACTCCGAGAAAAGACCTCGCATATTTTCTTTTAATCTCTCTGTCCACCAGTTGTTTGATGACAAAATAATATTGTTTTAACTCTTCTCTATTCTTTCTCAAAACTGTCATTTTCCTGTCTTTTTATTTTCTGTTTTCCAGCCAATGCAGACTGTGTTTTTATCTGTTTCTTTGTTTCAGCCACTTGCGGATATAAATGATGTATTTATAGAAAACGGCATGCAAACGGTTTCTCGCTCTGCCTTTTTCATCCAGTGTTCTGCACGTTGCGATACTGCCCTCGATCCACGCACTCTCATGAAGTACCTTTTTCCGGACGCCTGTCATGATGAGCAGACGGTTGAGCAAATGATGGTTTTTGATCTCCTGCTCTGAAAAATCTGCGGACACTTTCTGATTGTCATCCTCTCTCACATCATCCGAGAAAAGCAGGCTTCCGTATGCCTCTGCCTCAAACTGTGTCGGGTTTCCCATAAAGGGTGATAGAAGTTCCTCCACATACCCGCTGTCTGCCTGCGGCAATGATTGCTTTTTCTCCTGCAGAAACTCTTCCAGCCAGCAGATATACCGGCTGATCCGCTCCCGGTTCAGGTTTTCCCTGCTGTCTGTCACCGGAACATAGATGATTTTATCCTTCCCGCTCTCTGTCCTGTAGGATAATGTCATGCCCTCCGGTGCAGAAAACACTGCCTCAAACAGGCTGTTGCTGAAATGCACTTTTCTTTTGATCTCACCCCACGGCGTGAAGTAAAAACTGTGATAGTTTTCCCTTCCCTCCCCTTTCGGGATCTCATACAGACCAAAATAGTATCCTTCGAGCTTTCTGTCCGGCTGTTTCTGACGGAGCAGATGTTCAATGCTCTGCTGGATCGTACCGATCCAGCCGCTGTCCACCAGTGCATAAGGAACCTGTTCTAACAGTCCTTCCTGTGTGAGATAGCCGATTGCCGTCCCATAAGCTTCCTTCGAATGGCTGTCTATATAATGAAATAAGAGCGGTATCTTTTTTAAGCGGTCTTTCAACTGCATGACCTCGTGATAATTGATGACTTTTCTGTAATTCTCCGTGTACCCGGCAAGCGCTGCGATCTCCCCTGCCTCTTTGTCTGTCAGTGCTGCACGCTGCATGATTTTTTCAAAGGTCACATCGATTCCTCCGACACAGATGCGTTCCAGACAGCGTTCCCCGAGAAGATGATATTCCGGCACACGCACCGCATATCTTGACACTTTGAGATATCTGCACTCGATGTCCAGATCATATTGTTTACAGAGCTGCTGTGCGGCAAGATACATCTGATAACCGTCCCTTGCCAGAAAGTAAAGCCGTTTTTTTCCACTTTGTAATGCCTCCTGCAAAACCCACAGCACAAACTCATAAAGTGTTGGTGCAAGCACACGCTCATAGATTTCTTTCTCGGATCTGGCTTTTTTATAAGATTGTAGTCTCTGTTCTCTGCGGTCGGTCGGATTCATAACTGCTATACTCCAATCTGGCATTTTCGGGTAACTGTTCTTTTTTGCACTTCCACCACGTCTCACCGCGTTTTAATAACGCAACGATCCCCGGCGGGATCAGACCGCCCACAACCGGACGGATCACATAGAGCCAGCCCAATGGAAACAACAGATGCATGGCTTTAAAATTCCGGTAGCGGAGTTTTGCCTCGTTGATTCGGAAGTGTAATCTGCGTTTCTGAAAAGACTGCTTGTCCTCCCGGTACGCAAACAGGTATTGCTGAATGTTGTACCCCTGATAACCAAGCTGATGCAGACGCATGAATATCTCATAATCTTCACAGCGCAATGTTTCCGGGGAAACATGATAACCTTCGTTTTTTTCAAATAGTTTTCTGCGGTACATGACCGTCGGATGTATGAAGGGAGAAAACGGCAGATAGTCTTTATCGGACGGAAGTTCCGGCATTTTGCGTTCTCCCCAGACACCGTTTTCATCAAATAATCTCGTATTGCAGCCACACCACGCATACTCTTTGTGCTGCTCCATAAAATCATACTGCACCTGCAGACGCTCCGGCAGTGCGATATCGTCTGCATCCATGCGGGCAATGTATTTCCCTTTTGCAGCGCCAATACACATATTTAAGGAAAAAGCCAGACCGTGATTCTCCTCTTTTCCAATCAGGACAATCCTCTCGTCAAGCTTTTCTAATTCTCTGATATAACCTGCCACCTCCGGATCAGAACCGTCATCGTAAATGATGAACTCGAAATCCGTGAGTGTCTGGTTCAATATGGACTTTACTGCCTTTTGCAGTGCCTCTCTGTTCCACTGGTTGTAAACTCCCATGATCACAGAGACTTGTTTTTCAAACTCTGCCCCCATACGCTTTTATCGCTTTCTTTCCTGCGTCACGCTGATCTCCTGATAGACACGGCGCATTATTTTATCTGTTGCCTCTATGCTGAATCTTTCTGCTGTCCTTCTCCCATGCTCTCCCATTTCCCTGCGTAGCTGCCTGGACTGTCTCATACGGCAGATCGCATGCATGAAATCTGCCACTTTATCTGCCTGACAGACAATGCCATTTTCCGTATGGCACATGTACTCCCTGCTTCCGCGGTTATCTGATGCGATCACCGGGACTTCACATGCCAGCGCCTCGATGGCTGCAATCCCAAGTCCCTCTCTCTTAGATGGAAATGCAAAGCAGTCTGCACTCTGCAGAACATCCTGCACATCATTGCGGTAGCCTAACAGTCTGACCTGTTTTTCCAGATGATATTTCTGGATCAGATGTTCTAATGTTTCCCTGTAAGGGCCTTTGCCACAGATACTGTAATAAATATTTTCGTCGTGTAACCGGGCAACTGCCTCGATCACGACTGCATGATTTTTATTTTCCACAAGTTCTCCCACCGAAACGATGTGAAATCCATCTGGCGGGATGTCCAGTTCTTTTCTTTTTAATTCTCTCAATTCCGGTTTTTTCCGGAACTTCTCTATATTCACACCGACGCCCGGAATCTGTTCCACACATCCATGCTCTTTTAAACGAAAGCGGTTTGCTCTCTCATAATCTTCTCTGTTGATTGTAATGATTCGATCGGTAAATGCTGCCAGAAACCTCTCTGCCGTATAGTAGAGCAGCCAGTTTTTCTTCGGTGCCCCCTCATAAAAATGAAACCCATGTGCCGTGTATACAACATATGGTTCTCTTCCGGAAGCTTTTGCGGCAAGCCTTCCCACCACGCCACCCATTGGATTGTGGCAATGTACCAGACTGATCTGTTCTGTTCTGATGATCTGTTTTAACTGTAAAAATGCTTTTGTATTTTTTGTGATCTGAAACGGACTTTTTCTGATATCGATATGATGTAAAATCAGTCCGTCTCTTTTCAACTGGGTTTGATCGATATTGTAAATCGGATTTTCAAAATCGGATGCATAATGAACCGTATAACCATTCTCCTGTAAGATTCTCACATCATTCATTTCAAATTGCGGTACGAATCCGCTGATGGTTGTGATTATTAATGCATGCTTCATTCTACTTCATCCTGTCAGTTCTTTTTCCGGCGGTCTGCATGACACAGACCGCCTGTTATTCCTGCTTATGCAGGAACTACCACATGTTCATTCTTTTCTTTTTATAAATCTTAAGATTCATAAAATTAGTTGTTAAATTTAACTTTTGCTCCGCATACTGCGATACCTGCTGCACAGATAAGCACAATAATTGGTAAAACAGGTGTTGTTTCTCCTGTCTGAGCTGATGCATTGTATGCAACAAATGCGATTGGAGAAAGAGATGTAAATGTAGCTGTTACAGTTCCGTTTCCAACTGAATCCGGGTTGATAACTTCCCAGCTTCCGTCATGTTTCTGATGTAAAACAGCGATTTTCTGTCCTGCTGTCACACCGTTAACAGAGAATGTCAACTGTGCTTTCTCGAAAGAAACAGGAAGAGTTACATCGATCATCTGTAAAACTTTAGCTGTAGGAGCTACGCTTGCAACTGCCTGTGTCTGAGCTGCTTCAACCTGAGCTGTTGTAACAGCTTTTACAGTTGGAGCTGCTGTAGAAGCCACGCCATCGATCACGATGCCGTCTGCTGCTACTGTAACGTTAGCATAAGCAGTAGCCTCTGTAGTTGTCTCAGATGTTTTGGTTGTTGGACTTGTTGCAGCGAAAGCTGTTGTTCCCATAGCCATAACCATTAATGCTGTAAGTACGACTGCGATTTTTTTCTTCATAACTTGTTTTCCTCCTTTCCTCACGTATTCCATGTGGTTTCTATATTAAATAAGGAATTTTCCTTACTTAATATCCTCTGATTCTACCGGTTCGTAGAACACATCAATGATGAGCTGATACAGCGCATCGTCATCGACATAAAATTCCTCATATTTATCTCCCATCAGTGTCTCACCCTGCATGGTGTACAAATGGTCGATATCAAAGTTGTATCCCAAAGCCTCAGAAGCGAGGTATGTAAATTTCGTAATGTCAATGTCTGTCACCATGTATTTGGATATGGTGTTGTATAAATCTACCGCAATGGATGGATTTGTGACCGCCTTGTTTTTTGCCTGTGCAATAAACGTGGTCAGGAACTGTTTCTGGCGCTCTAAACGCAGGGAAGAACTGTTAAACACATTTTCATTTCTTCCGCGCACATACCAGTAAGCCTGATGTCCGGTCAGTGTCACTTCATCTCCCTGATGGAGATCCATATCGTATTCCGGGTATATGACATCATCTAAAACTGTCACCTGCACACCGCCAACCGCGTCGTTTAAAGCCGGGATAGCTCCCATGTTGATTGCCGCGTAACCGCTGATCGGAAGATTGTAAAAAAGTCTCGACACTGCCGCCACACTCCGCTCACAGCTTAACTCCATGCCGTCGCCGTAACCGTGCTGTAAAGTAATCTGCTTCGTATACTGTCCCATGTAAACACCGTCCTCATCGTAGACATCCACGAGTGCCATCGCATTGCGGTTGATCGCAATAATGGAAACGGATTTATCGTGCGGATTCATCACTGCCAGAAACATTGCATCAGCCTGTCCGCCGCTCAGACCGTCTTTTGCCTTTTTTACAACATCGTCATTGTCAACACCCATGACGAGAAATGTCATGATATCTTCGTTGTAGGCATAGATCTGACCATTATAGCGGATCCATCCGTCCTGCCAGCCCTCTTCGGTTGATTCCGTGGATTCGAGTACCGGTGCTTCGCCGGAAATATTTTTTCTGATTCCACTTTTTCCAAGTGCTCTTAACACTCCAAATGCGATAACCGCAAAAAGAATCAGGCATAACAGTACAATTCCCACGATTTTTAAAACTTTCATCCATGTTTTCTGTTGTTTTTTTGTCTGTTCTGTACTTTTTTGTTTATTCATTCAGAAAAACTCCCTGTACAAGATAACGCATGTTTTTCTCACCGGAAACGCAGGTCGACAATGTGACAATGCGGTTGTCTGCATTGACCGTAACATCCTGCCTGATATTTGCACTCATATCACGTACCTCAAAAATCTGGTCGAGGTAATTCTGAAAAATCTCCGGATTATCAAGATCAAAGTTGTAGATCAGATGAATCGCATTGTATTTGTAAGCGGCAAAAATTTCATACACATAGGTTTTGTCTTCCGTATAGATATAGAAGTAAGGGTTTTCCTCAAACACCTGCTGGTCCTCAAAATTATGTAAAGATGCAAACATGCTTCCGTTTTTCATGTTGTGACCGTATAAAACAGTGTTCGGATCCGTAAAATCTTTCGTGTTCACGCTTTCCGTGTAAATGCAGCCTGGAAGCCCTTTTGAGCCGTCCATATTGTGTTCCAGATAATAGGCATCATCCGTTGGGTGCTGTAACACCGGGTAATCAACATTAGTTCCCGGCACATAAATCCAAGCATACACATCGCTGTTCTCTTCTTTTAATGCTGTGAAATCAATGTCTTTTTCCGGGATTTCAATTCCAAGGCTTTTTAAAACATCCGGTGCTTCTTCCGTTTCCGGCTCTGGCACCTCCTCAGTCGCCTGCGGTTGACTGCCTGCATTTTCCAGTAAAGCTTCGTAATACTCCTGCTGCTTTTTCTGCTGATATTTTTGAATTCCAATGATTATGAGACATATGATAAGAACGATACTGAAAATGATAAGCAGTATCTTCCATATGATATTTTTCTGATTTCTTTTGTTTTTCATAATTTTACCCTTATGTGTTATAAACATACTTTATTTTCGTGTTTTAAACATTTTCTATCATACACATGTCCGTTGATTATGTCAACAGAAGAAACTTACAGTTTTCTGACATATCTTACTTGTTTTTTGTTCAATATCACATTTAAAACGTATCTCGCACATACCTTTTAAACTCACTATTAAATTACGTTTCCATTGTGTTTTATTTCTACGTTTTTTCGCAAGAATATGATACAGAGAATCACACACAATAAGAAACAAATGAGAAAGGGGAGTTTTTATGAACCGAAAAAGAGAAGCGTATGACCGTTTAGCCGTTGGCGACCGCATTCGAAAAAAAAGAGTCCAGTTAGGATTTTCACAGGACGAAGTTGCAGAGAGAATAGACCGTGCACCGAAATACTGTTCAGATATCGAGCGTGGCACCTGTGGAATGTCCACAGAAACAATGCTTGCGATTTCTGAGTGTCTCGACATGAGCCTTGATTATATGATGTTCGGGGAACAGACAGACGAAGAGGCAAGACGGCAGGAAAATGATGAACTTGCAGTGATCCATATTCTCTCAGGCTGTTCAAAGCAACAGCGTGATTATGCGATCCGGCTTTTGAAATTATATATTGCATCTATGCAGATTTCGTAGAATCCGTTATAATGAACCATGCGCCTGGTAATTCCGGGCAGATTTTATGGATCATTGCAACATGCAAAAATTCATCTGTAGTTTCGCAATTATCCAAATTTTTCAGAATAAGAGGTACTCAAAATGGCTCTTGATGGATTTGTGATTTCCAATATCGTATATGAATTAAACCAGACAATTTTAAATGCCAAGATCAGCAAGATCGCACAGCCGGAAAACGACGAACTGCTCTTCACCTGCAAAGGAAGCAACGGGCAGTTCCGTCTTGCCATGTCCGCAAGCGCATCCCTGCCATTTCTATATCTGACCGGTCAGAATAAGCCAAGCCCTATGACTGCGCCAAACTTCTGCATGGTGCTGCGCAAGCATATTGCCAATGGCAGGATCGTAAAGATTTACCAGCCGCATATGGAGCGTATCATTCACTTTGATATTGAACATCTGGATGAAATGGGCGATCTCTGCCGGAAAACCCTGATCGTAGAGCTGATGGGAAAACACAGCAATATCATTTTCTGTAACAGTGACGGAAAAATTATTGACAGTATCAAACATATCTCATCGATGATGAGCTCACTGCGTGAAGTGCTCCCGGGACGCGACTACTGCATCCCTGCCACACAGGACGACCGCCTGAATCCGCTGGAAGTCACGGAAGAAGCCTTTATGGATATGGTTATGAAGAAACCGGTCTCCATTGCAAAGGCTCTCTACTCTTCTTTTACAGGCTTAAGTCCCCTGCTTGCCTCCGAAATCTGCCACCGCAGTTCCATTGACGGAGATATGCCGGTCGACTCGCTGGATGATGATGGCAAAAAGCATTTATTTAACAATCTCACATGGATTGCAGATGATGTAAAAAATCATACCTACAGACCGAACATCATTTTCAGGGGAAAAGAACCGATTGATTTTTCCTGCATTGAACTCACACAATTTTCGGACTATGAAGCGAAAAATTTTGATTCCATCTCGCAGGTTCTGGAGGAATATTATGCTTCCAGAAATGTGTATACCAGAATCCGGCAGAAATCCGTTGATCTGAGAAAAATCGTCTCCACTGCTTTAGACCGTAACCGCAAGAAATACCAATTGCAGGAAAAACAGCTGAAAGACACAGAAAAACGTGATAAATACAAAGTATACGGCGAACTGATCCACACTTACGGCTATGGTTTAGAGGAAGGTGCAAAGAAGTTAGAGGCACTGAACTATTACACCAACGAGATGATCACCATTCCGCTCGACTCTCAGTTAGACGCCAAGGGAAACGCGCAGAAATATTTTGACAGATACAACAAATTAAAGCGTACTTATGAGGCACTCATCAAGCTGACAGAGGAGACAAAGACGGAGATCGAACATCTCGAAAGTATCTCCACGGCTTTAGACATTGCCCTGACGGAAGATGATCTCGTACAGATCAAAGAGGAGCTGATCGAATTTGGCTATATTAAGCGCAAAAAGACCGATAAAAAAGCCAGAATCAAGAGCAAGCCGTTCCACTACCGCTCCTCCGATGGCTATGATATTTATGTTGGGAAAAATAATTACCAGAACGATGAACTCACTTTCAAGTTTGCAACCGGAAACGACTGGTGGTTCCATGCAAAAGGAATGCCTGGTTCCCACGTCATCGTAAAATCCAACAATGAAGAATTGCCGGACCGCGTTTTCGAGGAAGCCGGAATGCTTGCCGGATATTACTCCAAAGGACGCGAAGATGAGAAAGTGGAGATTGATTATCTACAGAAAAAAAATGTCAAGAAACCAAACGGGGCCGCGCCGGGATTTGTCGTGTACTACACAAACTACTCCCTGACTATCCATCCGGATATTTCAGGGCTGACGCTGGTTTCGGATTAAAAAATCGCAGGGGTACAACCCCTACGATTTTTTTATTTCCAGAATACCTTTCCTCCGAAATCTTCTGCCATTTTGATACATCCTTTATAAGATGCCAGATCATGATACTCATTCGGATCATGCGCGTCTACACCTACAATAAATTCATTTCCGTTTTCCACACCAAGTTTCACAAACCTGCGATCTGGATAATTGCACAACTCCCGGAAACCATTCACATTAATTTCAATTGGAATCTGCTCGTCTTTTAATCTGTCTGCAAGCTTTTTCATGTACTTTGTATACAATGCTTCATCTCCGGTGAAGTTTACGATATCCGGGTGTGCCACCATATTAAAATATCCGGTATCCAGTGCATTTGTCAGCAGATCTACATAGCTTTTCAGATGCATTTCATCCGTCCAGTTTTGCCTTACACTGATAAAACTTTCATTTTCATAGAAAAAATGCTGTGCCAGAAGCAGATAATCCATCGGATACTGCCGGATTTCCTCGATTGTCGGCTCGAAGATTCCCGGAAAATATTCCATTTCCAGTGCGAGGAAAATCGTGATATCCTCCCGATATTCTTTTTTCAAGGCCTCAATGGTTTTTACGTAGCCCTCAAACTGGGACATTGTCATGCGGATTCTTGACACATATCCATTTTTGAATAAATAAGGGGAATGGTCGGAAAAGCCGATCACCTCAAATCCTTCCTTAATTGCCTCCTCGACATATTCCCGCTCTTCTCCCACTGCATGCTGGCAGCGCACCGTGTGCGAATGAAAATTGCATTTTTTGTCTTTATAATCATTCATGTCAAAATCAAAATAACGTTTCATTCTACTTTACTTCCTTCATATTGATTTATCGAATGAGCAGTTTTGCAGTGACATTGTTCAAAATGGCGTGCTATTTTTTCAGGCGGAGCATCTCTGTATAGGCAAGCAAAAATGGTCCGACACCTTTGGCGTCATCTTTGACAACCGGCTCTGACATATAATAATCATAGGTTCCCGGCCGTCTGTTTGCGCCGCCTAAGCCTGCCACGAGACAGATTCCGCCCAGATGGAGGTTTCCATTTTCATCCGTGGAAAGATAGTTATCACAGATTCCATGAAAAGCCTTCTCACCGTATGCGCGATAGCTTTCCGACAAAAATCCAAGACGGACACCTTTTAAAAGTGCATATGCCATAATAGAGCTTCCACTTGTTTCGAGATAGTTTTTGTCCATGCCGCCGAAATTCACGACCTGATACCACATACCGCTCTCATCCTGATATTTTAACATAGCATCCATGAGTTCGACAAATATTTGTTTTAATTTTTCGTAAGACTCTCCTGCAGCTGATGCGTCTGTTTTGTCTAATGTATCGAGCAGTGCCATGGAAAACCAGCCCAGTGCGCGCAGCCAGAAGTTCTGGCTCAACCCGGTGACTTTATCGCACCAGAACATTGCTCTGGATGAATCATACGCATGATAGTATAATCCGGTCTTTGAATCCCTCATATTTTTTTCAACATTAAAAAATTGCTGGAAAATATCGTCATAATTTTTTTTATCATGAAAACGGGTCTCATATTCCATATAAAACGGCTGACACATATACAGCCCGTCCAGCCAGACCTGATCCGGATAGATATTTTTGTGCCAGAAGTTCCCCTCTTTCGTGCGCGGCATCTGTGCAACCTGACTGTAAACAAGATCAATTGCTTTTCTGTATTTTTCTTTTCCTGTCAGGTCAAAAAGCTCAAACAGTGTTTTTCCCGCATTCACATTATCAATATTTAATTCATTGACATCATACCCCTCAATTGTCCCATCTGCATTCACTTTGCAGTCAATAAAATCATCTGCAAATTTCAGATACTTATCCTCTTTCGTGATCGCATACATTTCCAGGATTGCTTTGATCATACATCCATCAATGTAATTCCATGTGGATTTTAACCCCTGCATGATTTTTTCGATGTTCCAGATGGGACGATCCGGTGTACTTTTTTCCATTAGTTCCTCAATATACTTTTCGATTTGATCCATAGTTCTTCTCCTTTTTTAACCTTCTATATCTAGGCGTTTGCGAAACTCATCTACTCTTCTTTCAATTGTTCAAAATCAACAAAAACATTCAAGACACGCTCTCGC
>OKXB01003197.1_pt1 | contig 11379 bp, 9 predicted proteins | sample 1601731 | NCBI WGS metagenome assembly OKXB01 (sample SAMN04414077, study PRJEB24778) | human gut metagenome | material: faecal | host: Homo sapiens | reverse complement strand
TTTTTAAAAATAATATTAACAATGTTTTAAATAAGAATATTTAATATTCTCTTCCTCATTATTTTTTACTTTATAATAACATTTGAAAAAAAAGATAACAAATTGTCATCCTTTCTTCACACTAGAAATCATAGAGCCATTATTTGCTTTGAGAAATCATCCATTCAAAAACATCTGCTTTTCCATCTCCATTATTATCCATTGAAAATACTTTTCCTCTCATATTCGGATGACATACTCCCTTCATATCTGTAAAATCATTCAATCTTCCTAATTCTTTAAAAAGATTGGTCATTTCCCCTACCGGATTCCATTCTGTCCATCCTAGACATTTATTACCAGCATCATCATACCGTCCTTTTCTCTCACCATATCCCTTAGTAGGTATAGTTTTAAAAAGATCTAAATTATTTTTAACGGTATTATTTTTAATATTTATTCCTGAACTAACCGGTACCATTGCAGCAAAATAATCTCTATATTCAGCCACAACATAATACATATAAGTTCCACTAGAACTAAATCCTGTAATTGATATTCTTTTCCTATCTATCTTATATTTATTAATAATGTCATCTAATTCAAGCATACTATTCTTAACCATTTCCTTTTCATAAGAACCACTATTATATGAATAAGCCAAAGGTATATATACAAAAGCCGGTAAACTGCTAAGTTTTAAATTATCAAATATTTTTTTTGTTGAACCATAATCCCCATATGCTGCAGGATATACATAAATAAGTGGCATATTTTCTGTCGCCTTTTCTGGTATATATAAATAATATTTTACTTTCCCTGAATATTCATTAAAAGAACTATTTATATTTAAACTTTTTTCAGATATATTAACATTTCCTTTACTTAAACTACAAGATATCTCACTACTATTTCCCACACGATCATAAACTATAACCTTAACCCTGTTATATTCTTTATTAATAGTAATACTGTTACTATTATAATTAACACCATCAACTACATATTTACTAATACCCGATTTATCATTAACATTAACATTAACATAACTTTTACCATTTTCATATGTTCCTGAGCAAGATCCTGTCGGTCCTTCCCTATCAATGGTATTAACTGTTATTGAAGCTTCAGTCCCCTTACCTGTCTTATTATAACTAATAAACTTGTATTCTCCGTTATTATTAACTCTATAAGTATAAGATTTATCTTTAATTTTAGTTCCATCCGGTAAAAGAAGATAATCAAAATAATTATCCATAATATAAATATTTATTCCTACATCTTTATTTGTATATTCCTTATTATCTAAAGATAAAGAAATATTACCGTCTACAACTATAACCGTTCTCTTAGCAGTAGTTGTAACTCCTGTAGAATTAGTAACCGAATAAACAATCTGATACGTTCCCTTTTTATTAGTATCTATCTTATTATAAACTACTACTTTATTCGTCAGATCACTATCGATAGAGTCTATTACTAAGTATCCTGGCTCAATATATTCTTCCCCGATATTTAAATAGATTGTATTATCACCCTTTAAATATATATACGTAGCCCCAATTGGTTTATCTACTACAGTCACATATCTTTTTAAAGACTTATCATTCAAAGTATATATTATTAAATAATCTCCTATAGCATTAGTATTAACATTATTATCCACTTGTACCATATTTGTAAAGTCATTCCCCTTATTATCATAAGCACTATATCCCGGTTCAATATATTCATTCCCTTTATATACAGTAACAAATTCTTCCCCATTTAGTTCTAAAAAATAATTAACACTTTCTTTTTTATTAAACATTACAAAGAAAACAATTCCAAATATCAAAAGTAATACTCCAACAACTAATAAAAGCAAATTTTTCCCACTAATATTTGGTAATTTCAAATTAAATTTCTTCTTTTCAAATTCCGAATCTATATCTGTATCTATTTTGTTATTAAAATACATATTATCAACCCCTAGGTATATACTATTCTTATTTATTCCTCTACATATAGCACATAATTGTTATCTCTCATCTTTATAAACAACAAAAAAAGAAAATATGCTATATCTTTTTAATCTACTATATCTAGTATATCATATTTTCTCATATTTTGCCAACAATTTAATATCTTTATCAATAACCATATTCTTATCAAATACTTCTTCGTCCAAGACCCAGTATAAAAATTTATATCCTTCTTTTACTGGTATCTCAAAAGTAGTAATTTTAGTACCCATTTCTATCATTTGACTTTTAATAACTGAGCCGCCATCACTATCAAAAGATACTCTCACATATTGTATAGCTTCCCATTTTGCAGTCAAAGTAATATCTTCCAATACTTTCATAGAAAAATCATACTTTTCATTGCCTATATACCATCCTAAAAACTTATATCCCATTCGTGTTGGTTCAGTAGGTATTGATAAAGCATGTCCTTTCTCCATAGTAACTTCCCTAGTACCATCTCCACCATCTAGATCAAAAGTAACTTTTACATAGCTAATCTTTTTCCACTTAGCCACTAGTTCTATATTTTCATTAGGTTCACTATCAAAATTAAACACCTTATCATTATAATACCATCCTAAAAACTTATATCCTGATTTAATAGGAACATTAGGTTTATCAATCTTCTCTCCTATCTTAACATTCTTAGTTTTCTTATATTCTCCAAAATTAAAAGTAACTATATAATTGTCTCTCTCTTCAGGTACTTCCGTATATTTAGCTGTAAGTGTTAAATCATCATAAATAGGTGTAGTAGTATCATAGTATACCCCATCTTTTAACCACCCTACAAAAATATATCCATCTTTTATTGGATCATCTACATTCTCAATATTATCTCCCTCATTAACCAAAACTGAAGAAAGTATTTCACCATTATCATTTACTATTTTTATCGTATATTTCTTACTTTCACAACCACTAAGAATCAAAATAAGAAATATCATAAATCCCCATTTTATCCTTTTATTCATTCATATCACCTGACAATTTAACTATTTTTGTAACTATCAATTGATAATTATCTAGTCTTTTTTCTACACTACCAGATACCTTTACAATATCATGTACCTGTATATCTCTATTTTCTTTATATATCTTAGGAAACAAAGTCAAATCAATTTGCTTATACTCATCACTTGCATGAACAAAAGCCATCACATCATTCTTCTTTGTAACAACCTCACGAATATTATTAACTTCTAAAATTAATTCCATATATTTGTCTACATATCTATTCATATCAAGTGTACTAAGACTATGTTCATCCTTATAATTACTAACTGGATGCTCTGATAAATAAAATCCAAATAATAAAAATTCTTGTCTAATTAGTTCATCTTTACTATATTCTTGAAATTTATCTATCATTGGTTCAGGTATTTCAATAAGTCCAGCATCCTGTGCTAGTTCCACATAATTAAGCACTTCATCTAAGTTATTCATAAGTGTCTTTTTATTACCATCAAAACTATCAAATGCAGAAGCCATAATCAAGCTCTCAAGTACTTTTCTATTAACCGTTTGGCTATACATTCTCTTAGTAAAATCTATAAAATCTATAAACTTGCCTTTTTCTCTTTCCTTAAGTATCATATTAGTAATATTATTTCCTACATTATGAATAATCGATAAAGGACAAATAATCTCCCCATCAGTAATTATATATTTATTCATAGATAAATTAATATCAGGTTTCTTTACCTTTATCTTATTACTTCTAAGCATTGCAATATATCCACTAGTCTTTATTTCATTATTAATTGTATTATTTAAAAGTCCTATCATAAAATATTGATAAAAATGTACTTTTAAGAAAGCCATTCTATAAGCTATCAAAGAATATGCCACAGCATGCGATTTGTTAAATCCATAATTAGCAAACTTTAAAATCAAATCATATACTCGTACCGCTACTTCCTTATCATACCCTCTTTTAATACTATTATTAACAAATTTCTCTCTTTCACTAAGCATAATACTTTCTTTTTTCTTACTCATAGCTCTTCTTAAAATATCAGCTTCTCCTAAAGAATATCCTGCCATTACCGAAGCTATCTGCATAATTTGTTCCTGATATATTATTATTCCGTATGTCTCTTTAAGAATATCTTCCAAATCAGGATGAATATAATCAATCTTAACTCTTCCATTTTTTCTTCTTATATATTCAGGAATACTATCCATTGGTCCTGGACGATATAATGCTATCGCTGCTACAATATCATTAAAATTATTTGCTTTTAATTGTTTTAAAAATTTGATCATTCCTGCTGATTCAAATTGAAATATTCCTTCAGTGTCTCCCTTATTAAATAGTTCAATAGTCTTCTTATCTTGAAAAGGAATATTACTAAAAGTTATATTTAATCTTGTATCATTTCTAATATCTTCAATAACCCGACTAACCATCGTTAAATTACTAATTCCTAAAAAATCCATCTTAAGAAGTCCAAGTGGTTCTAAATAATCCTTAGAGTATCCTGATACATACATTCCAAGTTGATTACGATATAAAGGTATAATTTCATCTATATTCCTATTACTCATTACTACTCCCGCAGCATGCACTGATATATGTCTTGGAAGTCCTTCTATATGTAAAGCAATCTGATACATTTTTCTAACGTCTTCAGAGTTAGCAATTAATTTCTTTAGTTGTAAATTATCTTGATAACTTTGTCTTAAATCACTACCACACATTTTAGCAACACTATCAATAAGATTACTCTTTAAATTTAATACTCTACCAACGTCACGAATAGCCTGCTTTGCTCCCAAAGTATTAAAAGTAATAATACCTACTACCTTTTTCTCGCCATTCTTCTCCGTCACATAATCTATTACTTCTTGTCTCCTATCAGCATCAAAATCAATATCGATATCCGGCATTGTAACTCTCTCTTTATTAAGAAATCTTTCAAATAACAAATTATATTTAATTGGATCAACCTCTGTTATCCCTAAAGTATAACTAACTAAAGAACCAGCTGCTGATCCTCTACCAGGACCCACTAATATATTATTTTTCTTAGCATATAATACATAATCATACACTATCAAAAAATAATCACTAAATCCCATCTCTTGAATAACCCTAAGTTCATATTCAAGTCTTTCCATATACTCATCAGGTACATTTCCATTTAGTCTTTTCAAAAGCCCTTTATGACTTAACATTCTTAAATGTTCCTGACTATTAATATTTTTATCATATATTGGTAATAAACCAGCCGTATATCCCAATTCTAAATTACAATTATCGCTAATATATTTTGTATTAATTATATCTTCTTCTAAAGAATTAGCCTTTACTTCCTCTAAAGTAAGTAAGTGTCTTCCCGTCTTTTCATGAAAAGCATACTCTCCTAAAGTCTTCCCTTCACCTATCATCACTAAATAATCTAAGTATTCATTATCTTCTTCATTTAAATAACTAACATTATTAATAAATACAGCCTTATCATGAATCATATTTCTATCATCTATATTACTGTATCCAATAAACCTTTCATAATATATTTGATATATCTCTTCATTATAACCATTATATGGCATCACTAATATTAGATCACTAGAGTATTCTTCCAAATCTTCTATTTGTAACTCTCTATCAGATACAATCGTTGCTAATTTAATTAAATTCTTATATCCAGAAATATTTTTAGCATACAACAAAACTACATATTCTAAAATATGCAGTTCTATTCCAATAATTGGCTTAATATCATTTTTCTTACATTCCAAGTAAAACTCCATTACGCCAAACATATTCCCTTCATCAGTAATCGCTAAGTTTTTGTATCCATAATCACGTGCTTTACTAACTAGTTTTTTTATGTCATTTAAACTATTAAGAATTGAATAACTAGTTTTAACTTGTAATGCCGTATAATTCATGAATACTCCTTCTTTCTCTAAAATCTCCACATAAAGTACATTATTAATATTACACCTACAGCAATAACTGAAGCTAAGATGGCTACATTTGAAAATCCACCACTTTTAACTCCAATATCCGCTCCAAGAATAGATCCTTTAAACTTTCTTGCAAGTTTGCTTTCCTTTTTCATTGTATGATTAGCAAGTTTATAGTTCTTATCTAATCTAAGACTATAATTATCACTTGAATTAATCATCAATGTTTCTTCAGAACCATCATCATTCTTAAAACTCTTACTCATATTATTCATGTCTTTTCCTCACTTTCTATTTCCTTTTATTTTCACTTATCATTACTTTGCATTCACATAATTGACGAACCCTTTCAATAATTCTTCTAGCTTTAACATGATCAACTTCTTTATTAGCCACAGCTAAGTGTTGTTCTAATTCCTCTATTGTTAAATTTGAAGTAAAGAAAGTTGCCAATCGTTCTTCCATTCGGTACTGTAATATTGTACCAAGTACTTCATCTCTTGACCATTCTGTTACACTATCAGCACCTATATCATCCAATAAAAGATAATCACATTTTTTAATCTTATTAAACTTTCTCTTATATTCATCTCCATCATAAAACGATTCTTTCAAACTTCTCAAAAATTCTGGATAATAAACTATTGCAATTCTCTTACCACTCTTAGCTATTTCATTTAGCATAGCTGATACCAAGTAAGTCTTTCCACATCCAAAATTTCCTGATAAATATAATCCTTTATGATACTCATTCTTCTTAAAACAAGTTAAATATTCTTTAATCCATTTAATAATTTCAAATCTATTCTTATCTTTAGTATCAATATCTTTCATCGTAGCTTTTCTAATATCCATATTAATATTAAAGTAATAAACATTATCTAGTATCTTATTATCTTCATCCATTGCTTTTTTATACTTACAAGGAACATACGAAAATTCTACCAGTCCCATATTATTATCAGGGTAATATACATATCCATTAACTTCATTCTTACATTCCATAATATTCTTACAGCCTTGACAATTCTTAAGCTCACAAGCACTTTTCTCTATCTTAGTTGTATATTTCATCAAAGTATTATTATCTAATTTTAAATTATTACATATTCTTCTAAATACCATATCATTATCATAATCTTTTTGAAAATCTTGTTCCAAACGATACATTGATTTTCCATACTTAGAATTACTTATAACTTCTTTCATACTTTCCATTATCTATACTCCTTAAGCATCTCTTCAATTGCTTGTCTTTCTTCATCTGTAGCTGCATCATGCATAATTTCTTTATCAAACCAAACTGGTACACTATTCTCTTTAGATATTGTTTTCTTAGAAACACTTTGACTTTTCATATGTGCTTGATGATTTTTTCTAGCAATTTCCATAGCATCTTCTACTGTCTCAATCTTCTTTCTTTCCCATTGACCAGCTATCGTTTCTACTAAAGATCTTGTAAGTTTATTATCATTAGTTTTAAGTACATAATCTACAAGCACATTAACTACTCCTGGTTTTAATTTATGATCAATAAGTAAATCTTCCAATAACTTAACGTCTCTCTTAACTGGTTCAGCATCTCCACATTTACTACGTAAGAAATCATATGGACTAACTGTCTCAAAAGTATAAATCATCTTAGCAATATTTGAATTATCTCCTATTGGTTTACGCAAATATTCAGGTTGTGTCTGTTCAACCACTGTCGGAAGCAAACCACTATGATCAAATTGATAATGATCTCTTGCTACCTTACGAAGTTCATCACGATTAACCGTTCCTCTTTCATTAATACAAGACTTAATAATACTTCCCATCCTCGTAGCGTCTATATCATATAAATACGCTAATGAAATAATTAACTCTTGTAAATCCTTTGTAAATATCTTCTTATCAATTTGCTTAGGCATACTCTCTATCAAAAAATTTATATCAAAATTACTATCAATATTTAACTTTTGCTTATTATATTTTCTAATATTATCCTTATACATATCAAAAGAAGTACAAGGAACACTATCAAATACCTGATTAAATTTCTTAGTAATTTCCGCATATCCTTCTTTATTAACTTTTGGTATCTTAAAATAATTAATTAGTCGGTCATATTCTATCTTTCCTACATTATTATATAATACTATATTAAGTATAGGATGAGAGAAAAATTCATGACAAGATACTGGCGAATATAATTCATAAATATATCTATTAACACTATCAGTCTTAACATAGCTCTTAATTAATCCAATCGCTTCAAGTACATTTCTAACTTCTACTAATTCCTTACAAGAAAGATGCAAATTAGCTAATAAATGTGCATGAGTTAAATTATCACTCATTGTCTTCAAATGATCCAAATCATTATAAAGAACATTATATAAAGATACTGCTAACGGACCAATAATAGGTAAATATAATAAATTAATAATTTCCATATCATGAGCTGTTATCACGCTCTTATTAATAACTATATAATTATCTGCCGGTAATAATGTCATATCCATATAAACCACCTATACATAAATTATATCATTATTTCTATCTAAAATCTACATTTTTTATCCGCCAAAAATAATTTTTTTAAATATCATGTCAAAGTTATATCTTAGTATTATATCACTCTCTTAATCATATTTCCCTAAACAATATAATTGTATCATTATTGCAAACATTTGTCAATATATTTCCATACATTTGTTTGTTAAATTTATTTACCCTATTTTTATCATTAAATAAAATATTCTTTCCCCTAATAGCCATATATACAAAATACTAATAACCATACTTATAATATATCAATAAACCATTTAACAATATAACTAATAACAACCATATAATTTTAAGAATCATACTCCTAAACAGCTATATAACTAAAAACCAAAAAAAACAGATACTACTTGTATCCATTTTTGTTAACTCTACATATGTTTCTTTCTTAGTAAAGATTTTGTTTCTTTAATAGCAGCTTCATCTTCTATTACTTTCTTCATCATTTTTAATTCTTTATTTAAGATTATAGAAACATAAGACTGACTTATTCCAAACTGATTAGCTATATCAGCTTGCTTATGACAAACGTCATCTAGAAGTCCAAAATACATTTCAAAAAACTTTCTAATTTGTTCAGGTTCTTCATCAATCATCTTTCTTATTAATAAAACCATTTCTTTATCAATAATATCTTCTTCAAAATAATCTTCACTTTTAGTAAAATCAGCAATACTAAAACCATTTTCATCCTTAAAATCCAAACTTAAAACACCTAGCTTACTTCTTTCACGTATACCTCTCAAATACATAAAGAGTTCATTATCAATACACCTTGTAACATAAGTTGAAAAAGCTATCTTTTTATCTTGATTATAACTATCTATTCCTTTAATAAGTCCAATTAATCCACACTGTGTAAAATCATCTTGTTCAAAAAGAGGACTTTCTCGAAGAGAAAAGTGCTTAATCATCCAAACTTCTCTAAAGAAAACTAATCTCATATTAGACTCAATTAAAATTTTTCTAGCTTTCAAGTCACCCTCATGATATCTCTTAAAAAGTTCTTGTATTTCTTCTTGAGATTTAACTGGCATTAAATTAGTACTATCATAAATATCAAACTCATTCATATAAAAACTCCCTTTCGCAAGTTAAATATTTTAGCACATTACTATTATTTCGTCAAATTTCAGCATTTAAATCACTATATAAAGCATATGTATCCATGTATATTTATATCACATAATTATTTTACAACTACAAATCCCGTAGCAATCTTTCGTGTTTGTTCACGTTGATACCAATCAATAGGTCTATTAACTATCTTATCATTAATTACTAAAACTGCTGAATTTCCACCATCCAAATTAGCTGCATTAATTGCTCCATATTTAGCCATTATCTCCATTTCATCCTTAATAGAAGCTCCCATAGAATCAGTTCTTCTTCCATCAATTACTAAAAATAATACAACGCCATCCTGTCTTTGGCCAATTGCCGCACGCGGATGAATTCCATATCCACCATTACCCCTTATATCAGCCTTCTTCCCATTAACTATCAAGAAAGGCCCAAATTCAACAGCATCTCTTATTCCTTTATTAATAGCTTCTGTAGCTGATATATATCCCAAGTACATTTTATTATCATTAGTAAAGCCAATTAATCCAGAAGAAGCATAACCTCCTTGAATAATCTTGCCTTCACTAATTACCACTCCAGCAGCATTACCGCCATTACTCTCACCATTAATATCTACAAATCCTCCACCATTAATAGCAACAATAGCTTGTTTTCTCTTAGCCATATCAACTAAATATTCACCATCATACCCAAGCCTACTAGAGTAACTAACTGACACTTTACTAGGATCATATATAACCGCCATATAAGCATCAAAGTTATATCCTTCAACTTTAAAATATTTATATACTTCGCCATCATCATGTTCTAATACCTGCTTATCATATTCGTCCTTATAAACTACATTATCGCTTTTCTCATCAAGTATCTTAATTAGATCAATATCAACATCCTCATCAGGAGCTATAACTCTATTATTATCTAATACTTCATTAATTGTCTTCTCACTATATAACCAAGTAGCTAAATATTGATGGCTCTTAGTAGTCATAGCAGTAGTAATCCAAAAATCTCTAAATTTATGCCATGGTCCATAAAATAAAACTAAAAGCACAAAAATACCACTACCAAATATAATTCCACATATCTTTAATCCCTTATGTTTTTTATTTTTAATCTTCACTCTCTTCATTATTATCTATTCCTTCATACTTTTTATCATTATTAAAATCTATATATTCCTTAAATTTGCCTTCATATTTAGAAACATTATTATTCTTATATTCATTATAACCATCAACTATTTCATTATAATTATTTAAATCCATTACATATAAATTAACTAATTTTTCATATAATTCTTTATAATTATTACATATCCTATCAGTATTACTATCATTATATTTAATAACACATTTATCATCTATCTTAGATATATTTTCTTCTACTTTTGCAATTATTTTATCATATCTATCTAACACATTTAAATATTCATCATGCTTATCCATAAATGTTTCATAATAAAAATTTTTAGATATTTCTAAATATTCTTCTCTAATATTGTTATATTCAATTACTCTATTAGCTAAATCCTTATAACTATCATTAATTACTTTCATTCCTTCATTTTTCTTTTTATTATCATTAGAAATTTTAATTCCTATCACTATTATTATTACTAGTAAAACTATACTTCCAACTAAAATTATTATTTTCTTTTTATTCATTTACTTCACATCCTATAATAACAATGATAGCAAACATTTCCCTATCTGTCTACCCCAAAAATAATTTATAAAAGAAAAGAGTATCGAACATGTCAACACTCTAGAATATGATCATTAAATCATTGTCATATAAAACATAATTATAATTATATTTATATTTATATATTTTA
>OKXB01003188.1_pt1 | contig 11405 bp, 7 predicted proteins | sample 1601731 | NCBI WGS metagenome assembly OKXB01 (sample SAMN04414077, study PRJEB24778) | human gut metagenome | material: faecal | host: Homo sapiens | reverse complement strand
AGCATCTGCCTTACAAGCAGAGGGTCGGCGGTTCGAATCCGTCAACGCCCACTATAAAACAGAGTCTTACGAAGAAATTCGTGAGGCTTTTTTTATTTCTTACCGCTTTTATACAAACTTTCTCTATCCTTTTGCTCTATAACTCAGGAAAAAGAGTTAATTTTGCAGTCTGATAATTATCTAAGAAAACGTATGGAACTTGATGTATTAACGGCCATATCTCCGATTGATGGTCGATATAGAGGCAAAACTAAAGCTTTGGCAGCTTATTTCTCTGAATTTGCACTGATTAAATACCGTGTACAGGTAGAGGTGGAATACTTTATCACCTTGTGTGAACTCCCTTTGCCGCAATTAAAAGGAATCGATAGCAATGTGTACGAAACTTTACGGAATATCTACCGTAACTTCTCTGAAGCAGACGCACAGCGCATTAAAGATATCGAAAGTGTAACTAACCACGACGTGAAAGCCGTAGAATACTTCCTGAAAGAAGAGTTTGACAAAATGGGCGGAATGGATGACTATAAAGAGTTTATCCACTTCGGACTGACTTCTCAGGATATTAACAATACGTCTGTTCCTCTTTCTATCAAAGAGGCATTGGAGCGGGTTTATTACCCGTTGATTGAAGAACTGATTGCACAGTTGAAGACTTATGCAACAGAATGGGCTAACATTCCAATGCTTGCCAAAACTCACGGTCAACCGGCTTCTCCTACTCGTTTAGGCAAGGAAGTGATGGTATTCGTTTACCGTCTCGAACGTCAGCTGGCTATGCTGAAGGCATGTCCGATTACCGCTAAGTTTGGTGGTGCTACCGGAAATTACAATGCGCATCATGTAGCTTATCCTCAATATGACTGGAAACAATTCGGTAATCGGTTTGTTGCAGAGAAACTGGGATTGGAGCGTGAAGAATATACTACACAGATTTCGAACTATGATAACCTTTCTGCTGTTTTTGATAGTATGAAGCGTATCAATACGATTATGGTCGATATGAATCGTGACTTCTGGCAGTACATCTCTATGGAGTACTTCAAGCAGAAGATCAAAGCCGGAGAAGTGGGTTCGAGTGCCATGCCGCATAAAGTGAATCCGATTGACTTTGAAAATGCGGAAGGTAACCTGGGTATAGCAACGTCTATCCTGGAACATTTGGCTGTGAAACTTCCTGTTTCCCGTTTGCAGCGCGACTTGACAGACTCGACAGTGCTGCGTAATGTAGGTGTGCCTTTCGGTCATATCGTGATTGCTATTCAGAGTTCTTTGAAGGGATTGCGTAAACTGTTGCTGAACGAACCAGCTATCTATCGTGACTTGGATAACTGTTGGAGCGTAGTGGCAGAAGCTATTCAAACCATTCTGCGCCGTGAGGCTTATCCGCATCCGTATGAAGCTTTGAAAGCTTTAACCCGGACCAATCAGGCTATTACAGAAAGTTCTATTAAAGAGTTTATCGAAGAATTGAATGTAAGCGAAGATATTAAAAAAGAGTTAAGAGCAATCACTCCCCATACATATACGGGGCTTTAATTGTTTACTTATATAATAAACGTGTTTTTAAATAGGCCGTGAGGCCAAAGTCTAATTTTATTCGAATAAAAAAATGAGCACAGAAAACGAAGAATGGCGCGAAAATTCTTTCAATGAAGAGAATACAGGTGCCGGCCGTGATGGTAACAGGTCTTACAACAGAGAAGGTGGAGAACGTCCGTATCGTCCTTCTTACAACCGTGAAGGCGGGGATCGCCCGTATCGCCCGCGATTTAATGCCAACAATGAAGGAGGCGAACGCCCGCAGCGTTCGTACGGTGACCGCTCTTATGGCGATCGTCCTCAACGTCCTTCTTACAATCGTGAAGGTGGCGATCGTCCGTATCGTCCTCGCTTCAATAACAATAACGAAGGAGGCGAACGCCCGCAGCGTCCTTACAACCGCGAAGGTGGTTCTTATGATCGTCCTCAACGTCCTTCCTACAATCGTGAAGGTGGTTCTTATGACCGTCCTCAACGTCCCCGTTTCAATAGCGGCGAAGGTGGTGATCGTCCTCAACGTCCTTCTTACAACCGTGAAGGTGGCGACCGTCCTTACCGTCCCCGCTTTAATAACGGCGAAGGTGGCGACCGTCCTCAACGTCCTTCTTACAACCGTGAAGGTGGTGACCGTCCGTATCGTCCCCGTTTTAATAACGGCGAAGGTGGCGGCTATCGCAGCAATAACGGCGGTGGGGGAGGTTACCGTCCGAGATACAACAATGACCGTTCACAAGGAGGCTATCGTCCTCGTCCGCGTACCGGCGATTATGATCCGAATGCTAAGTATAGCGTAAAGAAACAGATCGAGTACAAGGAACAGTTTGTTGATCCGAATGAACCGATCCGTCTGAATAAGTTCCTGGCTAATGCCGGTGTTTGTTCACGTCGCGAGGCTGATGAGTTTATCACAGCAGGTGTGGTTTCTGTAAACGGTGAAGTAGTAACGGAATTGGGTACAAAGATCAAGCGTTCGGATGTGGTTAAGTTCCATGACGAACCGGTAAGCATCGAGCGCAAGGTATATGTATTGTTGAATAAGCCGAAAGATACGGTTACTACATCGGATGATCCGCAGGAACGCCGTACGGTAATGGATCTGGTGAAAGGTGCTTGCAATGAACGTATCTATCCCGTAGGACGTCTTGACCGTAACACGACTGGTGTACTGTTACTGACGAATGACGGTGATCTGGCTTCCAAGTTGACACACCCGAAATTCCTGAAGAAGAAAATTTATCATGTTCATCTGGATAAGAATATAACAAAAGCAGATATGGAGCAGATTGCAGCCGGTATTCAGTTGGAAGACGGTGAAATCCATGCAGATGCTATCAGCTATACAGATGATTTCAAGAAAGACCAGGTAGGTATCGAAATTCACTCCGGTAAGAACCGTATCGTTCGCCGTATTTTCGAATCACTGGGTTATAAAGTAGTAAAACTCGACCGTGTGTTCTTCGCCGGACTGACCAAAAAAGGTTTGCGTCGCGGAGACTGGCGTTACCTGTCGGAAGCAGAAGTAAACTACCTCCGCATGGGTTCGTTTGAGTAATAAGTCAATAAATAACAACTTGACAGAGGACGGGGAAAGAAAGCAGGAAAGAATTCATCTTGCATTTGAAACCTCGTCTTCTTGTATCTAAAAAGAAAAAGTTAAATGGAAAAGATTGGTAGAACAAAAATTGTTGACCTGTTGAAGCGCACAGATATTGGTGCTATGGTCAATGTGAAAGGATGGGTTCGCACCCGTAGAGGTAGCAAACAAGTAAACTTTATCGCACTGAATGACGGTTCTACAATAAATAATTTGCAGATCGTAGTAGATTTGGCTAATTTCGATGAAGAGATGCTGAAACTGATTACTACCGGCGCTTGTATCAGCGTGAACGGAGAAATGGTAGAATCAGTGGGTTCCGGACAGAAAGTGGAAGTACAGGCTCGTGAAATCGAAGTGCTGGGTACTTGCGATAATACATATCCATTACAGAAGAAAGGCCACTCTATGGAATTCTTGCGCGAGATTGCTCACTTGCGTCCGCGTACCAACACATTCGGTGCAGTGTTCCGCATCCGTCACAACATGGCGATTGCTATTCACAAGTTCTTCCATGAAAAGGGCTTCTTCTATTTCCATACGCCGATCATTACGGCTTCCGATTGTGAAGGTGCCGGACAGATGTTCCAGGTGACTACGATGAACCTGTATGACTTGAAGAAAGACGAGAGAGGTTCTATTTCTTATGAAGATGATTTCTTCGGTAAGCAGGCAAGTCTGACTGTTTCCGGTCAGCTGGAAGGTGAGTTGGCAGCTACTGCTTTGGGAGCTATCTACACATTCGGTCCTACGTTCCGTGCCGAAAACTCCAACACTCCCCGCCACTTGGCAGAGTTCTGGATGATTGAGCCGGAAGTGGCTTTCAACGACATTACAGACAACATGGACTTGGCAGAAGAGTTCATCAAATATTGTGTGAAATGGGCGTTGGATAACTGTGCGGATGATGTGAAGTTCCTGAACGATATGTTCGACAAAGGCTTGATTGAACGTCTGCAAGGTGTATTGAAAGATGATTTCGTACGTTTGCCTTATACAGACGGTATCAAGATTCTTGAAGAAGCTGTTGCGAAAGGACATAAGTTCGAATTCCCGGTTTACTGGGGCGTGGACCTGGCTTCCGAGCACGAACGTTTCTTAGTGGAAGAACACTTCAAACGTCCGGTTATTCTGACTGACTATCCGAAGGAAATCAAAGCCTTCTATATGAAGCAGAACGAAGACGGTAAGACTGTACGTGCCATGGACGTTCTTTTCCCGAAAATCGGTGAAATTATCGGTGGTTCCGAACGTGAAGCCGACTATAACAAGCTGATGACCCGTATTGAAGAAATGCACATCCCGATGAAGGATATGTGGTGGTATCTGGATACCCGTAAGTTCGGTACTTGTCCTCACTCCGGTTTCGGATTAGGGTTCGAACGTCTGTTATTGTTTGTAACAGGTATGGCGAATATCCGTGACGTGATACCGTTCCCGCGTACACCAAGAAATGCTGATTTCTAATATTTCGGTATATTTATGTAAAACTCGCATAATCTTCAGGTTATGCGAGTTTTTTTATGCTCTGAATTGCTGTATTCTCAAAATAAATCTTTATATTTGGAAATACGCATTCGAGAGTGTTAACTAAAATAATACAACAATGAAAAAGCTCTATTTCTTTACCATGCTTTCAATAATGTTGTTAGCGGTAACAGGTGCGACGGCCCAGAAGAAAACCAAATTCAAAGCGGCCGATTTGAAAGGTATTTGGCAGCTCTGCCATTATGTATCCGAGTCTCCCGATGTTCCGGGAGCGTTGAAACCCAGTAATACATTTAAAGTATTGGGTGATGACGGACAAATCGTTAACTTTACCATTATTCCCGGTGCGGATGCGATTATTACTGGATATGGTACTTATAAACAACTCACGGACGATTCTTATAAGGAAAGTATCGAGAAGAACATTCATCTCCCGATGCTGGACAATCAGGATAATATTTTGGAATTTGAGATTAAAGACAATGATTATCTCCATCTAAAATATTTTATCAAGAATGATTTGAATGGAAATGAGTTGAACACTTGGTATTATGAAACTTGGAAGAGGGTGGAAATGCCGGCTAAGTTTCCGGAAGATATTGTGAGATAAAAGAGCGTGTACTTTTTAGTGGAGGCACGGATTTTGCAAAAGGCTGCATAGTTGTTTGGTTATGCCTGACAACAGCTTATTTGGTAAAATCCGTGCCTGTTTTTCATATAAAAGATAAAAACAAAGATTATTTGGACAAAATCAAAGTCCGTAGAAATAGAAACGAAAATGAAAAAATAGATTTGCAAAGGGGCTGTCCGCGACTTGCTTTAACTTTGTTGCCAGTAATAGAATACAGTAACAAAATAAAGTGGAACAATGAAAAACAAACTTTTACTGGCGGTAGGGAGTATAGCTCTTCTGACTGCTTGCGATGCTTCAAAAGGAAATGAGATGGAATGGTTCGACCATGCAGTGAAAACATCGGGACATCAGTTGCTCTATATGGCAGAACAATTGAAGAATGAACCGGATACCGCCTGTTTTCCCCGTTCTATCAAAGAAGGAAAGTACAGACTGGAGCACCCCACAGATTGGACGAGTGGTTTCTATCCCGGTTCCATGTGGCTGGCATACGAGTTGACCGGTGATGAGGCTCTCGCAAAAGAGGCGCGTAAATATACGAACCGTCTGCAGGATATGCAATATTATACGGGTAATCACGATTTGGGTTTTATGATGTTTTGCAGTTATGGGCAGGGCATCCGTTTGAAACCGGAGCCAACGGACAGTTTGATTCTGATTCATTCTTCAGAAAGCTTGTGCTCCCGTTTTCGTCCGGAAGTCGGACTGATTCGTTCGTGGGATTTCGGTGATTGGAGTTATCCGGTGATTATTGATAATATGATGAACCTTGAAATGTTGTTCTGGGCTTCGGAACAAACCAATAATCCGAAATATCGTGAAATAGCCATCTCTCATGCTAACAAAACGTTGAAGAATCACTTCCGGGAGGACATGACTTCCTATCATGTGGTAAGTTATCTGGCAGATAGCGGTGAAGTAGAGTCGAAAGGAACCTTTCAGGGATATGCTGATTCTTCCGCTTGGGCGCGTGGACAGGCTTGGGGAGTGTATGGATATACCATGTGTTATCGCTTCACCAAGCAGCAGAACTATCTGGATGCCGCTCATAAAATAGCGCGGTTCATTATCGATCATCGCCCGTCCGAAAATGACTATGTACCTTATTGGGATTATGATGCTCCTAATATTCCGAATGAACCGCGGGATGCTTCTGCGGCTGCCGTAACAGCTTCTGCATTACTGGAGTTGAGTGGTTATGGCGACAAGAAACAAGGGGAAGAATATTTCCGTTATGCGGAGCATATCCTGAAACAGTTATCCTCTGATGATTATTTGGCCCAAGAAGGAGAAAATCATGGCTTCGTCCTGTTACATTCGGTTGGTAGTTTCCCGCACGACAGTGAAATTGATACTCCGCTCAATTATGCCGATTATTATTATCTGGAAGCCTTGAAACGTTATAAAGATCTGAAAGAAAAATCAGAAAATCCGTCTTACTAACTTGAAGAGAAACCGTAAAAAAATTAAAGTTCAGGGCAACCGCGTCTAAAATATGAATTCATAACTGTCGGACTTTGGCGCGGTTGTCCTGTTTTGAGCCGATACCGGTCCTTTATATGAGTTAAAAAACGGGATTCATTTATCAGATTGAATTGAAAATACTTATCTTTACGATAAATTCTTCAATATTAGCTCATGAAAGACCGGCATTTGCTATTTAAGTACCTATTCGGATTAACCGTTTGCATCTTATTTTTTCCTTTGGCGGTATCGGCCGCCGACAGCTTCATTCATTTTAAGCGATTATCCGTGGATGACGGGCTGTCGCAAAATACTGTGCTCGCTCTGACACAAGATCATAATAATAAGCTTTGGGTAGGCACCATAGACGGACTGAACTGGTATGAAGGTTCCCGTTTCGTTTCGTATTATAAAGCGCCGGATGATACGACCAGTCTGGCAAACAATCATGTCTATTCACTTCATACCGATTCGAAAGGTACGGTATGGGTAGGTACACAGGTCGGTTTATCCCGTTATAATATAGTAGGGAATAATTTCACCAATTATTCTTCACCGGACAATCAGCCGATGCAAGTATTGGCTATCGGAGAACCGGAGGAAGGCGACCGGCTTTTGCTTGCTACCAATATCGGTCTGGTGGTTTTTGATAAAAAGACCGGGCGGATGAAAGTGCAGCCGGAACTTGCCGGAAAAACGATCTATTCTGTTTGCCGGATGAATGACGGTTTTCTGTTGGGAACTTCGGAAGGTGTCTATTTCTATTATGTACGCAACGAAAACGTGACCCGGCTTCTTCTCCAATTGAAAGGAGAAACCATCTCCGATATGCTCTATGATGACAAAACCGGCAACTGTTGGCTGGCTTCATTGACAAACGGCGTGTATTGTGTAGATAACAACTTTCAAATAAAACATCATTATAACAAGCAAAGTACTCCTGCTTATTTCCTTACGAACTCGGTCAGGACATTGTCCGGAGATGATAAAGGAAGGGTTTGGATAGGAACCATGGAAGGTTTGCTTATCCTTGAACCGGAGACGGGAACTTTCCGTATCTGCCGTTTTTCTCCTGAAGATCCGACTACCTTGGGGCATAATTCCATCCGCTCTATATTGAAAGACAATCAAGGGGGAATGTGGATCGGTACATTTTATGGCGGGCTTAATTATTATCATCCCCTTGCTCCGGCATTCGGACGCTTGCAACATTCCGCCTGGCGGAATTCGTTAAGTGATAACACGGTGAGCTGTATTGCCGAAGACCCGGATAATGGCAATCTCTGGATCGGCACGAACGACGGCGGATTAAATTATTATAACCGGAAAACCGGAGTCTTTTCATATTACCGGACGGGTACTTCCGCCAACGCTTTAAAGTCGGACAATATAAAATGTATATGGACGGACAAGGATGGAAGTGTCTATATCGGCACTCATGGAGGGGGAATGAGTCGTCTGCATCACCGGAGTGGCAGGATAGAAACATATTCCTTTCCCCATTCTACTTCCCTGACTAACAGTTGTTACTCCTTATTGGACGGAACGGATGGAACGCTTTGGGTAGGCGGCATGAGCGGACTTTACCTTTTCGACAAACAGACCGGCGAACTTTCGCAGCATCCGTTGGCTAAAAAGCATAAAAAGTTGGAGAATGTATTGATATATACGTTGTTCCGTGATTCCAAAGGAAGAATCTGGATCGGTACGGAAGAGAGCCTGTTTTTGTATGCCGGCGGGAAACTGGAAGAACTGCATCTTTCCTCTTCGGCTTATCTGCATGGGTTGATACAGGCTTTCTGTGTACAGGAGGATAGCCGTCATGAAATCTGGATTGGTTCTTCCACAGGATTATATTGCTATAAGGAAGGAGCACCGACTGCCTGGAAACACTATACGATGAAAGACGGTTTGCCAAACGACTTTATTTATAATATACTGGAAGATGAACGGGGGCGTTTATGGTTGACAACTAACAAGGGACTGGCTTGCTTCAATACGGAGGAGGGGACTTTCCTCAACTATTCAAAGCAGGACGGATTGCCTCACGATCAGTTTAACTATTTCGGAGCTTGCAAAGCGCACGATGGTACATTCTTCCTGGGGTCTCTTGGGGGCGTTGCCTATTTCAAGCCATACGAATTGGGTGATAATCCATATTCCCCGGATGCGGTGGTAACAGGAGCCGTTGTCTTAAATCAGGTGATTACGGATATGAAAAGTGAACGGGTGCGTTATTATCAGGACGAGCAAGGGCGGATGCTGGGTATGTCGTTCCCTTCCGATCAGAAACTTTTTAATATCCGGTTTGCCGTTATCAACTATTTGGCTGGCAAGCGGAATCAGTTCGTTTACAAATTGGAAGGCTTTGAAACCGAGTGGAACTACTCCCGTCATGTTTCCTTTGCACGGGCGAGTTATTCTAATCTTCCGCCCGGTGAGTATGTGTTTAAGGTGAAGGCATGTAACAACAATGGAAAGTGGAGCGAGGCGACCACTGAATTTTTTGTGCATATCATTCCGATGTGGTATCAGACTTGGTGGGCAAAGACACTTTTCATTTTCTTTTCTTTAGGGCTTCTCGTTTTTGTGATCTATTTTTTTATTGCCCGTGCCAAAATGAAGATGCAAGTCCGGATCGAACAGATAGAACGAAACAAGATAGAAGAAATCAGTCAGGAGAAAGTACGTTTTTACATGAATATGTCTCATGAGTTGCGTACTCCGTTGAGTCTGATACTGGCTCCGTTGGAGGAACTCTTGGGGCAGAGCAATCTGAAAGGAACTCCGGTACAGCAGAAGCTGGATTACGTTTATAAGAACGATCGTAAGTTGTTGCACATTGTCAACCAGTTGCTGGATTTCCGTAAAGCCGAAGCAGGTGCAATGCCTATTCATGTTGCGCAGGTGGATGTAGAAGAACTGTTGCAAGATGCTTTTGCCCTGTTTAAAGAAAATGCGCAGAAGCGTGCTATCAGCTTTCATATAAAATCCGATCTGGAAGGACGATTGTTTCCGGCGGACCGGACGTATGTAGAGACTATCTTGATGAACCTGTTGTCTAACGCCTTTAAGTTTACACCGGACGGTGGAAGTATTTCGCTTTCCTTATGGACAGAGGGAGATACCTATGGCTTCACGGTAAGAGATAGCGGAATCGGTATGTCTCCGGAACAGCTAACCCACATTTTCGAACGTTTCTATCAGGTAGACGGTCAGCGAAAAGGGACGGGTATCGGGCTGTCATTGGTGAAGATGCTGGTAGAAAAGCATCACGGCACTATTACGGTAGCAAGCGAACCTGCTCAATATACCGAATTTAAAGTCACGCTACCTGCTGATATGGCTGCCTTCACGGAGAAAGAGCGTGAATTGCCGGCACATGAAGTCGAAACATCTACTTCTCTCCGGGAGCTTCCGGTAGCTGATGAATATTTCTCTGGCGATGCGTCGGCTGTGGTTTCAGAAGAGAAATCGGACGACGATCAGATAGAAGTTGGCAGCGAGGAAGAACGGCCTACTATCTTGTTGGTAGATGACAATAAAGAGATGGTGGATTACCTGAAAGATAATTTCCGGCAGAACTATGTGACGCTTACCGCCGGAAACGGCGAAGAAGCATTGGCTATTATGAAAGAGCACCGTGTGGATATTGTCCTTTCCGACGTGATGATGCCGGGTATTGACGGTATCAAACTTTGCCAGCTTATTAAACGAAATCTGCAAACCTGCCATATTCCCGTCCTGCTGTTGTCTGCCAAAGGAAGTGTCGATGCACAGACGGAAGGCATTCAGGCTGGAGCGGATGATTACATTGCCAAACCGTTCTCGATTCATTTATTGAAAGGAAAAATAGCTAATCAACTGAAAGCACGCCAGCGGCTGAAACACTATTATTCGAATACGATTGATATAGATACTGCTAAAATGACTTCGAATAATCTGGATGAGGAATTCATGAGCAAAGCTATTCAGGTGGTAGAAGAAAATATCAGTAATGAAGACTTCACCTCTGATGAGTTGGCAAGCCAGCTTTGTATGAGCCGTTCGTCACTGTATCTCAAGATGAATTCTGTATCCGGTGAACCGCCTGCCAACTTTATCCGGCGCATCCGTTTTAATAAAGCGTGTAAATTGTTGCTTGAAGGGCGCTACTCCATTTCGGAGATTAGCGGAATGGTAGGCTTCGGATCTTCTTCTTACTTCTCTACCAGTTTCAAGAAGTATGTCGGTTGTCTGCCATCGGAGTATGTGAAGCAGCATACTAAGTAATTGCTTTGCGGTTATGTATTTGTTCACCACAGAGGACGCGGAGGACACAGAGGTGAATCTTGTTCAAGCAGGTGCAGAAATGAATGAGAGTTTTTTGTCTACTATAAAGTTGAAAAACATAAAAACATCTGCCACCTGCAACGAAACGCGTGTAATGCACTAATTGATAAATAGTTGGAGCGTGGCAGATACTGTGGCAGATAGGTTGCAGATAAAGTATCTGCAACGCGTTATATAATCAAAGAAAAAGCCTTGATTCCTTTGTGCTAAGCTATGGGATAATTGGGATGACTCTATGGAGAATTTGTGGTGTCTCTACGGGGAAACGACAGTATCCTTACGTAGAAACTCTCGTGTCCTGCCGTGGAAACTGTAATTTCTAATGCCGGAAACGACAGTTCCCCGCCTGGA
>OKXB01003186.1_pt1 | contig 11408 bp, 14 predicted proteins | sample 1601731 | NCBI WGS metagenome assembly OKXB01 (sample SAMN04414077, study PRJEB24778) | human gut metagenome | material: faecal | host: Homo sapiens | reverse complement strand
AAAGTCTTGAAACGACTAAAATACATTCAATAGCAGGAAAATTAGGAAAAGACAGCTCACTGATTGCTATTCGGCCTTTCCGTAGTCCCCATCATACAATCTCGCAAGTAGCAATGGTAGGTGGCGGCACCAATCCCCAACCGGGAGAAATCAGTCTGGCTCACAACGGTTTGCTCTTTCTAGACGAGCAATTCCAAAAATACTTTCACTATTATAATAATCTTAAAATAAGCTAGATAGTTAAAATATTAAATGTTTAACCATCTAGTTTTTTATATGAAAAATCCTAAGTCTTAGAAAAAGATAAGATGATAACTATCTATATCATTATAATTATTCTCTATTTCCTCTCAATAAGTCTTGTTCTAGTAGTTTGGAATGAACACTATCCCATAACTCTTTTTGCTTCTCATTCAACATATCTACAGATATGAACGTAGTACCACAAAACACAATATCGCTATATCTTATTACTGGTATTAGTCCGAATTTAGTCCAAGCAAAATAGTTATCATTATATTTATCTGATATGCCAGTGTTGCATAGGTATATTTCTTCATTGATATTAATAAGTGTCTGTATGGAGTGTTCCAATATATCAAACATCCGACCTCTTAAATCATACTTTATACCATCCGCTATTATTCTTTTGCGGAATCTGGATAACAAATGCTGCGATAAGATAAAGGCATTATTCAAATTGATATAAACAAAATCAGTAGTATTATTACCTCTTCTCATATATCCTACTATGAAGAACTGATTAGTACTTTTATAGAATACGAAGAAGTAATACCCTTGTATGGCAGTAACTTTCATACGCCATTCATCACTACTAGTACCATCTAGACTAGTAATGAAATCTATCATTTCTTGGCTATATGCCAGATTAAATAATTGTTCTGCGTATTCTGCTATATTCATGCCCTACAAATTAAAAAAGGCTACCACCGAAGTAGTAGCCTAGAGTTTCATCCTTGCAGTGTTTGAATCATTAACTGCTTTTCTTCATCAGACATGTTTTTCGACTGCTGCTGAATCTTAGCCTTAAATAATTCTTTGTCTAGGTCTTCCACTGGAAGTTGCACAACTTTTTCTAAATAGCTTACATAGTTCTGGTAATTAGCCAAATACTTTTTAGCCTTAGTCTTAATTTGCTCTCCAGTTTCTTTAGGACTAAACCATTTCCCAACTACATTGGATTGCTCCTGACGGTTAGAAAAAACTACTTGAATAAACTCTTTTGCTGTTACATTATTTACAATTTCCATAATTAAATAGAATTAGAAGTTATACGGCAAAATTACCGCTAAAGCAAATGCCGCTGTAACAGCGTTACAAAAGTATGTAATATATCTGTAATATAAAAAAGCCTTTAAGATATTTTTTCAATAAGAGCTTCATTCCTCCCCATCCAGAACTACAAACATCTTATAAATCAGTCTATCTAGTACTATTAGCTAATGTACAAGTGAGAAACTACTAGTAACATCATTACTACTATACACCGCAGTCGTATTACTATTAGCTATACTATTTTTAACTAATGTACTAGTTCCGAAAAATAACGGCTGTCATTACTAATACTACCGTCACTTATTTGGGCACACAAAAAGTTGGCAGGATAACTAACAACTTTTATCATCATTGTTTTTTACTTACTAATAAGTTATATAGCCGCTACTTCGATAAATTGATTAATCGCTAAAATACAGTTGTTTAAATATCTGTTCCGAATATTGCCTATTCGTCAATAGCCATAAATATAAACTATTATCAAAAGAACTACATAAAATCACTATTCTTGTCTGTTAGCTTACTGACAGAAGAAAATAACGGCAATATAGCGATATAGATAAACCGCCTATAGAAAGTGTTCCTTTGATTAGGTACACACCCGTAAAATGAATATAATCGTATAGAGATAAAAAGATAGGAACTACCACGAGCAGAGGTATAACCAGAACTGCCCGTAGTAATTCAAACACTATAGATTTTACAGTATATAATGAAACTAACATTGAATCATGGAGTATTACACTTTTGAACAATTAAAGGAAATGGCTTTCAAGGATGGCATTACCGGCAATAAGGTAGCTGTTGGTATATGGGCTAAAATGAACGGCTTTCTAAAGAAAAAGAAGCAGATAAACAAGCGTAGAATTACATTCTACTTTAAACTGGATGATTGGCAACCTCAAAATGTATAACAGCCAAAGCCTTTCTATAAGACACCATCAAAAACAGTACATAATAGCTATTTCGGCATACATAGTCAGCCAGACAACACAAGGAAGTGAATTACAGATATTTTTTTAAGATAGTCTTGGTAAAGTGGTACTAAGGAAAAATGAACCGTAGTTCATGGGAAATTTGACACCAAGTATAGGGGAAAAATGATACTCTATACATTACTACAATACTAACATTACAACATAGATAATTCAGTGCTGCGCACTTCATTATCAGATTTTTAGCTTTCGTAGATAAGTAACTAATGACAAAAACGTAACATTATGATGATATATAATAACAGACTGTTCAATACTAGAAAGGAATTGAAGCGGTATCTAGGCGGAACACGTAAATATAACAAGGCTCTGAAAAGCGGAGAAATTCATAACATATACCAAGAAGAATCAAATAACCAACCGTTTGCGCACAATGGAACAACAATATACGACACTGACAAAAGACATTAATAATATAGATAATAAGGATGCCATAGTATATGCCTATATAAAGTCAAGGATGAATTATAAAACTTCCATTGCAGATAATGTTACGGAAAAGGAGATTTCCGAAAAATTAGGCATATCATTAAGCACTGTAAAAAGAAGCGTTTCAAGGCTAAAGAATAATAAGAATCTTATTGATAAAGTGATAAGTAACAATGTAATAGCAGAGGGAAGCTACAAGACGTACAATAAATATCATGTGGCAAAATGTAATGAAGACTTCTTCTATATTTATAACAGTTTCTTTAATGATGATATGAACATTGCAAAAGCCAGTGAGAGAATTAAGATAAAGAACTTCTTGCTTAAATTAAAGGCTCTATGCAAAAAGGAAACGAACAAGTATATAAGTGAAAGTCCGCATCTGGGTGGGCTTAACAAAACGGAACTATCTAAAAAACTGGGTATTGATACAAAAACATTAAATAACTATCTGGAAATGGCAGCCAATGCAGGACAGATAAAATATATAACTAATGGTTTGCTGGTACTGAACAAGTCCATTATTCCAGATTTTAAGAAAGATGATACAGATACAAGAATCTATCATATTATTTATGACTGGTGCATTGATAACGGTGTTGTTCCACCAGATAGAAACGATGAAATAACAGTAATGGCAGATGGTAGTATCAGAAGAAGAAACAGCTTACTTGTTGAAATAGTTGGAAAGCTAGGCTATATGAAAGATGAAGAAATTAGGAGTTTACTAACTAATAGAAGAACTTCCGAAGAAATAACTTTGGAATATATAGCTAAAGTACTGAATATAAACAACAAGAAGAAAGAAGAGATAGAGTATTCCGTCATACTTGACTAAACTAACTAATCACCTACATTCAGTTTAGCTAAAAGTCAAGAGAGCAGATATATAAGGTACTTAATACAGAAATCCCCCCTCCCCATTCAGCCAGTGACCTAAAATATATAAGAGTGGCTGTCTTGCGTGTCCACAACCCGGTTAGTCCCCCCTCTGTATATTGATATAAAAAAGAATTATTAATCATTTAAACTTTTATCAATATGAGAAATTTAGTTATCATGCCAACAGAGAAAAGAACTTTGAATTTAGGTGAGTTTGCAGAAGAAGCTACTATAATTGTGGAAGAAACTGCAAAGCCAAGCATTACTTTCTTGGAAGCAAATACAGATTCTATCACACTGGAAGAACTTGCAAACAAATGTGTTGTGCCTACTTGGGCAAACCAAGAATTAACCATTGCACACCAAGACTTTATTTCTTGTGTGCATGAAGCTGCAAGTACATTCTATGCAGGTGAAAAGGTGAGCTTTCCAGAAATAAGAGTTTCACATATAGTACGTGGTAGAATACCGTCTGCATTGGGTAAGAAAGCAAGTGAACTGTTAGAATGTGAAAAAACACAATTCTATCAAAGGCTTGCATTTGCTTTTACTGTTCCCACCATTTTTGAAACAATAAGAGGGCAAAAACTTGAATTGTGCATAGGTGGGGTAAGAAATTACAGTGACTTGAATCTGTACCGTTCTTCCAAAGGCTTAGAAAAGTTCTCTATCTTTATTGGTTGGAGAATGAAAATTTGTTCTAATCAAATTCTTACTGGTGAGGGTGTGAGGTTCAACATGGAAGTAACCAATATCAATGAGCTTTACAGAAATGTACTGGAATTGTTTAACAGCTTCAATGCAGCCAAAGAAATACATTTGATGCAAACACTATCAGATACTTATCTATCTGAAACACAGTTTGCACAAGTGGTAGGCAGAATGAGAATGTATCAAGCACTTTCACCAGCAAGACAGAAAGCAATACCAAGACTTTTAATCACTGACAGCCAAATAAATAGTGTATGTCGTGATTATTACACAAATGAAGTGTTTGGAGTGAAAGATAATGCTATATCTCTTTTTGATTTTCATAATTTACTCACACAATCAAACAAAAATAGCTACATAGACAGTTATTTACAACGTGGGGTAAATGCTACAGAGGTAAGTGTTGGATTAAACAATGTATTACAAGGACTGGATAATAAATATTCTTGGTTCTTGGGCTAAACTAACTAATAGGGCATCTATTTATTAGGTGTCCTTTTTTTATTCACTTAAAAATACTACAAAATGAATGATAATGAAAAACTAGTACTATGGGGCATACTAGTAGTACTGTTACTAATAATAATTGGTATTATAAATCCCTTTTTGCTGATACTGATTTTATCTATCTTTATTTATATACAATCATAAATACTCACTAATATACAAAGTGAATGTTTTGCTATAAATCAATACATTAGCTAATTGGCTAGTATGTTGGTAATGGTGAAACATTCACTTTTATTTATTTACATATAAAACAGAACATTATGAGTTTAAAATATTCAAGCACTACAGCAGATTATCTAGTTTGGTCTGATGCAATGAATTTAATAAGAAAATTGGCTAAAGATGGAAATTATAAAATTTCACTTCTTATAGCTTTGGGGTGTTTCACTGGTTTAAGAATATCTGATATTCTAGCTTTGAGATGGAAACAGATACTATATACCAGTGAATTTACAGTAATAGAGAAAAAGACAAATAAGGTAAGAACTATTAGGATAAATGCCCAACTTGGGCAGCACATTAAAGAATGTTATGAACAGATAAAGCCTATAGGGATTAACGCACCTATTTTAGTGAGCCAAAAAGGAACTGTTTTCACTATCCAGAGAATCAATGTGATACTAAAAGAGGTGAAAAAGAAGTATAAATTAAAGATTAAAAACTTTAGTTGTCATTCACTTAGAAAGACTTTTGGCAGACAAGTTTATAATATGAATAGTGACAATTCAGAACTAGCCTTAGTTAAGCTGATGGAACTATTTAATCATTCCAGTGTAACTATAACTAAAAGATACTTAGGTTTAAGGCAGGAAGAACTACTAAACACTTATGACTGTCTAAGTTTCTAATCTGTTGGAATGTGACAAAGTTTGAAATTTCTGAACCATTTACAGAAATAGAAAATTTTGTCATATTCTGATAGTTCTAGCGGACTGCAAGCCAATTCCGAAACGAATTAGAAACTATTCTTATTAAAGGCATAATATGGCTTGTAGTTTATGGTATGTGCGATTTTTGGAAACTAATAGCTGGTATGATTACCTAATCAACTACTACAGATATGTTTTGGAACACTTAGAACTACATTTATCAGCGTTTTATCTTTAGACATTCAAAACCTTTCGCTAACTTTGCAGCAATTTCAGTGGGCTTAATGTGTTAAGGCACTGAAAGGACATATTTAGTAAAGGGCGTTTAGCAAAGTTATCCTTCATTGGAATCTGGACAATTCTAACCGTATGGGTAATAAGCAGAAAACGTCCACGTCTGTGATATTTATATCCTATCTATAGGAATATCATATCATTAGGCGTGGACTTTGCTTATTATATACGGTGGGCAGTCCAGAGCCTCAATGAAATAATAAGTTAAAGTTTCCACGCCTTATTTTTATCCGCTTTTGTCTGGAAACTGGGAAGCATTATACTTAATATATAATGAAAATATTTATTTGTGCTTTAACATTAGTAACATTGGCATTAGATGGATATTCACAAGAAGGGAAACGTTCGATAAAAGCTTTTTTGAAGGTAATAAAAGTAATACTACAACTACTACCAGTACTACTACTTCAAGCCATACTAATACATGGAATACTAGTAATGATGTTACTGTCCGTAGAAAAAGTGTAACATACGACCCACAATATAATATGTGTGTTACATTAGAAGTCACCAATAATAGCTCAAACAAAAAAGTAATTGCTGTCAAAGCTAGAATACATTATTCAAGTTCAGAATTAAAATCTGTTGATGCGGAAGATGTTACAACCAAAGTAACAGTAGAACCAGAAGAATCAAACCGGGCATTTTTATACGGAAATCCCAAGCCTACCTATAAGTTTATGACAATGGGAAAAATCATTATTTATTTTTCAGACGGAACAACGCAAGAAATATCTTAATCAACATAATTAATCACTTAAATATCAAACAGAAATGAAAACATTTAGATTAATCGGAATGGCTTTATTAGCCTTGTGTGTGACCTTTACTTCTTGCAGTAATGATGAAGAAGAAGATAGTAATACAACCATTGCACAACTTAAAGGGATATGGTTTAATGGAGAGAATGAGAATTATCCTTATTTCATCATTGAAGATGGGTATTGCTATTTTTCAGAAAACACTTCTGTTGTTACTGGAAACAACGGAGAGAAATACAAATATACGTTTGATTCTAAAACAAACATTATGACTTGCTATCAATATGATTTTGAAGAAAGTAAATATTTCTCCCAAGCAGACTATTTCAAAGTAAAATCTATATCAGCAACAAAACTTACACTTGAAATATTGGATGATAATCAAGTAGAAGTTTATGAAACAATGAATTTTATAAAGAAATAAATCGTAATAGACAACAAATAGAAATAGTAAAAGCCAGCCTATCCAATTACGGATAAGTTGGCTTTTTCAGTTCTAAACATAAAAAATAACATTTTTGCAAATACAATTTTTATAACCACAGCATTGTGGATAGAGAAAGCTAGTTTAACGCAAAACAGACTTAACAAAATTTATGTAAAATTTATTGCTGCTTTAAAATAGTACATTTAAATTTGCATATATTTATAAAAAATATTTTTATGGAAAATGAATTTAGTTTGTTAAGTCAGAATATTGTTCTTAAATCATTAGATTGGGCATACGAAAAAGCTATCTATGGAGTTAAAGGACTGGATTCAGCCGCAGAATTAGCGAATAACTACTTAAAAGGAAAAGGAACTCTGATAGAACAAGTTAACTCCTTAATTAAATGGCAGAATACCAAGGCAGGCACTAGTGGATTTATTACAGGATTAGGAGGACTTCTCACTATGCCTGTCACATTGCCAACCAATATCACTAGTGTTTTGTATATACAAATTCGTATGGTTGCAGCTATTGCAATTATGGGAGGTTATGATGTAAAAGACGATAGGGTAAAGACATTAGTTTATTCATGTGTGGCTGCCAATTCTACAGCTGAAGTAGCTAAAACTTTTGGGCTAAAATTGGGAGAAAAATTGATGAAAGAAGGAATAAAAAGGTTATCTAAAGAAACCATAATACGGATAAATCAAGCCGTAGGTTTTAGATTACTCACAAAATTCGGGCAAAAAGGGGTTATAAATATGGGAAAGTCTGTACCTTTTATCGGAGGAATAATAAGTGCTACATTCGATATTGTAAGTACCAATATAATTGGGAATATAGCTAGAGAAATATTTATTATAAACGAAGTTTGATTATGGAAAATTTGATTGTAAAGGTCTGTTACGAAATAAAAAGTAACTACAAGAAAATAGGAGCGTTTACAACTTTTATATTATTTATATTAGTTTTTGTCCCTATTAATATTTTGGCACAAACTCCAAAAACATGGGGGGGACCTATAAAGACATACAATGGAAGATATTCAACTGATTATTGTGTTGGGGAAGCTCAATATGATTATTACTCAAACGTAGATGGAAGACGTATTTATGGCGGAAAATTTTATTTTAGCGGAAAATTCAAAGCTGGTGCAATTCCTTTGACAGGAGAAACAATATTTGATGATGAGCTATACCAACGAATTGAAAAGTTACGATGGGAAAATATGAAGAAATACGGTGGCGCAAGAATGGAAATTAAAGGACAATATGTTGATGGTCTGAAAAACGGCAAATGGGTATATGTTTGCAAAAGATATAATAATAAAACAAGAAAATATATACCAACAGATTCAACTTTGATTACTTATAAAGATGGATTTCGTACAGGGGAATGCGTCTATATAGGACGAGATGAATATAGTGGAAAGATTTTAAAAAAGGAAATTGTAAATATTCCCATCGACAGCGTTCTTATTTATTTCTACCAAAACGATCAGCCTATTGAATATAAATCTTATTATCGTTTAGGTAAGCCTATTAAAACATGGAAAGTCCAAGAAAAAGAATTTACAATATACTTTGACTTTGATAACGATGAAACGAGATATTACAACAATCAGACTGGGCAATATACTAGGAATAGATACATAAGCACTGAAAACATACACTTTGTACCTTTCAAACACGGTTTTGGTTATTCAACATACAGTGTTTACTGGAGTAGAATTGGTGGATTAACAATTGGTGAATTACAGACTGATTATTAATTAATAATGTGAATAAGCAATGGGAAAGCGATATTTGGCATAATACCAAATATCGCTTTTTTAAATTCTGAATATTAACATCATCTTTTAGACTTCACCGTAGGAGTAAGTCCAATAGTAGAGAAATAGTTTCGCATTATTTCTCTGTTACCAATAGTTTTTTTATAGCTATAAAATATTAAGTTCCACATATACAATGATATATAGCTTCTGGAACATTACCAAGATATAGGTACTGCTTCTGTAATAAATTAAAAATAGGTGTACTTCTACAGCTAACACTAGTAATGAGGTAATAGCGGTAATATAGTACCCACTACTATACTGCCATATAATGTACTACCTATACCAGTAATACTTTACTTGGAACTATAGTTATACTAGGCATACAATAAGATTGTTATTTTTGTTTATAACTATAGGATAAGACCCACCCATTATTAATAGCAATTTCCACCATCTGATTTACAGTAATTAGCTCGTCTATCTCCTTTGTTTCCATTACCATATCAGCATTAGAAATAACAAAATACTCACCTTCCTTATAGGCATCAAACTTATTTATAGAATTTTGGAACTTAGCAAAGACACCACTAATATAATAGGCTTGTCGAATATCTCCCCTATCATTAGCATTATAAAATACATAGTAAATACCATTTACTGTATATACCTCTAGCAATACTACACCAAAATTAAGAGTAACCAATCCCTTATCTCTATGTCGCTTCTTAAATGTGGTTATCTTATAAGGTACTATCTTATTTATTAATTCCTTTACTAGCTTTCTCTTTTCAGCCTCATCAGTTTCAGCCTTTTCTATTATATCAGATGGTAGATTAGGTTGGCTATAAAATATTTTTAGATTAGCGAGATTCTCTATTTCTCCTTTAATCTGTTCAATAGCACTATCACAGTCAGACATTTCTTTTCTAATAGTCCTAGCTGTCTTATTAAATTCTGTCATAGCCATTTCTAATACTGATTCATCAGCCATAGTAGCCACTGTATAGGCTTTAGATAATTGTTTCTGTAAACTACTCTTATGAGTATTATAGTTATCAATATTAGAAGCTAAATGGGAAATTTTTTCAGTAAGTTCTTCTACCTTTAACTCCCTTTCCTCATTGTTAAGATTGGCAAAGACTATAAGTTCCTTTTTAACAAGCTCCCATATAATTGGCTCTGCCTTTTCATTGGCTACAGAAATACGATTGCTACAACTGGTAGCATTATTAATACCACTCATACACAACCAACTTAAAGCCTTTCTCCCATTAATTATTCGATAACGCTCATTGGTTGTTTTTCCTTTACTATCATTTCCTTTAGTTCTTGGGGTCATTGTATAACCACAGTAGGGACATTTAAGGAGCTTAGATAATATATAAGTAGTTTGTTTCGGATATGGTTCACTTTTTACTCTGTTATTTTTCCTTTTAGCAGTTGCTTTTTCAAATAGTTCCGTATCTACTAAGATAGGCACTTTCACATCAAAGACCTCTATTTCTTCTGTATCGGGGTCAGTAAGACTTATTTTCTTAATGCCAGTATGGTAACTCTCATAGGTTAATATATGTTCTATAGAGCCAACACTAAATTTTTTACCTAGCAATTCGCCATATTTAGCCGTAGTAGCCAAAGCTGTACTTTTAAGAGTAGAACCGTCTTTTATATACTCATTAAAAACAAAGACCACAACCTCAGCAGCTACTTCATCTACTATCCAGCAGTTCTTTTTACTCTTATCTTTACCACCATAACGAGTATAGCCAAAGAATGGCTGTCCTACAGAAATTTGATTATTATCTAATTCATTCCTTCTACCAGATGCTACTTGTGTCTTCAAACTTCTAAGATACTTCCAAGCAGCATCAAAAGCAGCACCGATAACTTGTTCTGCATCTCTAACCCTTTTACCGTTATCTGGGTTAATAGTCCAAGTATCAATATCCCTAAAATAAACTGGTATGCTCATATTGATAAGCTGTCTTACATAAACTCTACCAGAAGCGGGGTCACGACTCATACGACTAACTTCTGCTACTAAAACTACATCAAACTTTTGTTCTTTGGCAGCTCTTAATAATTTATCTATACTCTCTCTATTTTTAATAGTAACATCGTCTTTACCAGTTATTTTCTCTCCAAATACCAGATTTTCTATATCATATTCATACCCTAAAGACTTAGCCAACCGAGTTAAATCCCTTGTCTGTCTATCTAAATCTTGATTCTTAGTAGAACATCTTATTAAAAATGCCGCTTTCATACCTTATTCCAGTTGTTTTTACTACATTTACATCTATAAATCAGAGCATAATATATTTAGCTCTAATATTAGTACTTCTTCTGCCTACAAAGATATAAACAATCTCACAACTATACAAGTATTTTTCAAATAGCGAGTTGCCGGAATTTAACAGAAGTGTACTTGAAGTACTTCGCCAACCCCTAGAG
>OKXB01003182.1_pt1 | contig 11426 bp, 10 predicted proteins | sample 1601731 | NCBI WGS metagenome assembly OKXB01 (sample SAMN04414077, study PRJEB24778) | human gut metagenome | material: faecal | host: Homo sapiens | reverse complement strand
AATTGCAGTTGGATATGCCTCAAAAGCAGCGTTGAAGGAATTAAAAGAACTTATTAAACTACATCCTGAAAAGAAAATTTATATAATTTTAGGGATGTACTACATAGAAGGAATACCTGAAGGGATTTATCATGAAGCAACAGAGTTACACAATTTTTTACAAAAAACTAATACTGGAGAGATTCGTTTAGTAAGGCCCTTAAAATATCATGGGAAAATTTATATCTTTTCAAAAAATAACCAATATATTGCTGGATATATTGGATCTCATAATCTAAGTGCTATCAAGACAGAAGCATCTAATTTAAGGCAATATGAAATCTCAGCTTTAACAGAAGATAAATCAGAAATAAATGAGTTGGCCGAATTCTTTGATGCATTAGCATCACCAAGGTGTTCCTTGCCAATATCTTTAATTAAAGATATTGAAATTATTCGCGAGTTAAATCGAGCTTTAGTAGATCAAGAATTTGTTGAAAAGATAACACCAGAAGACGTGGAGGCATACAAAAATCATTTAACACCCCTTTCTTTTGAAATTCCACTAAAAGTTCCAGCAAACAAGCAAGATACTAAAATGAAGGGGTCAAACATTAACGTTTGTTATGCCAACGGACGTAAGCGTGTTTGGTGGGAAATAGAAATCGTTGTTGATAAAAAAATAAGAGATCTTCCTGGCTATCCCGAATATCAGAAACCATTTATAGCAATTACGGATGATGGATGGAAATTTCAAGTCTGGACTTGTGGACAAAATAATAAAAATCTCTACTCAAAAGATGATTTAAAAATTATGGGAAGATGGATTAAAGGACGATTAGTTGCTTCAGGATTAGTTGATCCTGTTAATAATATTGAAAGTGATAGCGATGAAAATGGTATTATTACTAAAGAAATGCTTATAAAATATGGAAGAGATACAATTTCTCTTACTAAAACAGATTTAAAGACAACAATAAAAGGTAAAGAATTAGATATCTGGATGTTGTCATTTCTACCTGAAAGTAAAAAGAGGTAATTATGGGTTATTTGAACAACTATTTACAATATATAATCAATAATGGAAATTCTTTATTGGCGAAGTCTATAGAAAATACAGTAAAAGCTATCGCTCCTAAATATTTAGAAAATTTTTCTTTTTGTGAACATAAAATTGGATTACTTTTCGGTAATGTTCAATCAGGAAAAACCGGACAGGTGTTTGGAATCATATGTGTCGCAGCAGATTTAGGATTTCCTGTGTTTTTAATTTTAACAACAGACAACGTTGCTTTACAACAACAAACTATTAATAGGGTTAGAAGAGATTTGCCAGATTTTTGTATCTGTGACGAGTATGATTCAGAGCTCTTCACTGAAAATCAGCTCATGAGGCCAGTAATCATTGTCCTAAAAAAGAATGTTAGGACATTAAAACAATGGGCGAATATTTTTGCATCAACAGGTTTTATGAAAGGAAACCCCTTATTTATAGTAGATGATGAAGCTGATGCAGCTTCCTTAAACACAATGATAAATTATAACAAACAATCTTCTATTAACAAATACTTAGAAGAAATTAAAAATAAATCATCATGTAGTATATATTTACAAGTAACAGGAACACCACAAGCTCTTTTACTTCAATCCTTCGCTTCAGGATGGCATCCTTATTTTTCATTTTACTTTTCTCCAGGTAACAACTATCTAGGAGGGAATTTCTTTTTTTCAATGCCAAAACCCGATTGCATTACTTTAATAAACTATTTAAAACACCCCTTATTTAATGCTGTTTTAAGACATTTATTGGTTTCTGCCCAAATTTTTTCTAAAGGTGGAAGCGTTTGTAATTTTCTAATTCATCCAAGTGTTCGAAAAGCAATTCATTCTAAGTTTGAAAAAGAAATACAAAATATCCTGGAAATGATAAATAATTCATTACAAACTAATGATTTGAAAGAAAAGTTAAAAATAATCTATAACGACTTTTCTCCTCAACAAACTATTTTAACAGATTTTGAAACCCTATATAAAAAAATCCCCAGCATTATCAAGGAAACAAGAATTATTGTCATGAATGGAGATACTTCAGTTTCAAGTAAAGATTATTCTTCTGGAAACAATATTATTATTGGAGGAAATACTTTAGGTCGAGGTGTTACATTTCCAAAACTACAAACAATTTATTACACTAGAACTGCCAAAAAACCTCAAGCAGATACAATGTGGCAACATAGCAGAATGTTTGGATATGACAGAGACCCTGGTCTAATGAAAGTATACATCGATGAACATCTATATAAGCTCTTTGCAGATATTAATGCAACCAATAATTCAATCATTGCGCAAATTACGCAAAATTTGGAAAAAATTAAAATTTATTATCCAGATAAATTAAATCCGACAAGAAAAAATGTATTAGATAGGAAAAAAATTTCAATATTGTCTGGAGGTACTAATTATTATCCATTCAATCCCCAAAATTTTTCAATAGAAAAAATTGATAACCTTTTAAAAGATTTTGATGAAAAACATCCTTCCTATATGGTTAACTTAAGATTAATAAAAGAACTTTTACAACAGATTACTTCCGATGACGATTTCAGAATAGGCTCTTTTATATCAGTCATTGATATGATAATAGCAGAAACACCAACAAAACAGGGCGTTTTGATTGTTCGAAGGAATAGAGATGTATCAAAGGGAACAGGCGCAATGTTGTCTCCTAATGATTGGAAACTAGGAGCATCTATTACAGATAAAGTTGTTCTTACGATGTATAAAATGACTGGAGAAAAAGGCTGGAATAATCAAAAACTATGGGTTCCAAATATTAAACTACCAGAGAATATAATTTATTACGATATCGTAGATGCAAAAGAAGAGGAATAAAGTATGTTTTTTAACAACTTACCAAATCAAATATTTTGGAAACCTATAGAAGAAGGTGCAAATAAATTATGTATAATATCGGGATATGCCACACCTAATATGGCGTCATGGCTCATAACAAATATTAAAGAGCATACGGATAATCCTATTGATATTTCATTAATAGTAGGAATGGTTCCTTTTGATGGGCTTAGTTTATCTGTTCATGAAGGATTTAAGGAACTACAAAAAAATAATTTTCAAGATCAGAACATACATTTTAATTGTAGCTATATTTGTGAAAATCCACCAGTACACAGTAAAATTTACATTTGGATAAAAGATAATAAACCATTTCAGGCTTATTGCGGATCAGCTAATTTTACACAAAGTGCTTTTGGAAAAAACAAAAGAGAAAGCATGACCTGTTGTGAGGCATCTGATGCATTAAATTATTTTCAAGCTATAGAAAATGATACTATTTATTGCAATCATGCAGAAATTGAAGAACATATTATTATTCACCCAACACATCCCATTTTGGATATGGAAAATGCCCCCATACGAACATTAGAAGGAGAAGGCCTAAAAAGAGAAAATTTATCCTTGTTATCAAGAACTGGTGATGTTGGAATACGATCTGGAATAAATTGGGGACAAAGACATGGAAGAAATCCCAACCAAGCATATATACCTTTGCCAGCAAATATTGCAAGAAGTGGTTTTTTCCCTCTAAATGGCCAACATTTTACAGTAATTACTGATGATCATCATCAACTAATCTTGCGCATTGAACAAGCCGGAAATAAAGCAATCACAACCCCCTTAAGCAATGCTCAACTCGGAGAATATCTCCGAAACAGACTAAATCTTCCCAATGGAGCATTTATTTCAAAAGAAGATTTAACTAAATACGGACGAAGCGATATTACATTTTATAAACTAGATGACGAACAATATTATATGGATTTTTCTGTATAATAATTATTCGTTTATATTGGGATCAATATATTCATAATCAATTCCAGCAAAAGACTTTAAAATTGCTTCAAATATAATTTCAGCCCCTCTACAGGGAACAGCCATTCCAATTTGTTTTCGTACACTTTCTTTACTTCCAATAAATTTATACGTATCGGGAAATGTTTGCAATCTAGCACGTTCCCGATTTGTTAAAGCTCTTGGCTCATCCCAATGATATATATGCGTACCACCACCGCCGCTTCCTGTTACTGTATAAGCAGGTTTAAATGGATCCAATCTCTTATATATTTGACTAATTTTAGCCCCTGAAACATTCAGTTTTAATTTTTCAGGGAGCTTCGCGGTAAAAGCATTTTCACCAGGTTTTATATATTTAAGTCTTTGAACGACAGTGAGAGATTGATTTGTCCGTTCATTATTAAATGCATCATTTGGTATTGGTGGATTTTCAATTGCTGTTTTACAAGTATTATCAATATTTTTAAATGGATCTGTCGACGGCACATGATAAATGATGTCTATATCTTTTCTTATACCAACAATAATTATACGATGTCGAGCTTGTGGAATTCCATATTCCTCAAATTTATATAAATGAGGGGTAATAACATAACCTGCATCTTGTAACTCATTTAATATCTTGGCAAAAGCTCTTCCATCATTTGCATTTCGAAGGCCTCCAACATTTTCTGCTAAGAACCACTGTGGCTTATATATTTTAAGGGCTTTAACGCCATATGAATATAATGGCCCATATACTCCATTCATCCCTTTTTGCTCTCCAACTACACTATAATCATTGCAAGGAAAACCAAAAGCTAAAGCATCTATAGGAGGTAGACCTTCTAAATTGAATTTTCGAATATCCGCATGATAAACGGTCTCTGGGTTTTGAGGACAAATATTATATCGATATGTATTACAGGTATCGGCATCATAATCATTTGCCCACTGATGGACAATCGCAAAATTGCTATTACTAATTTTAGCGTTTAAAGCTCCCCAAGCTAAGCCTCCCGGTCCACAAAACAACTCTCCCAGTCTAAAAATCATTATATGCTCCACTTATTTTCTATTCAATAAATTAATACCGCTTTGAATATATTCTTTTTCTTCTTCAGATAAAGAATCTATTCCAGAAAAAAACTGTTGATATACCTTAAGATCCTTATTAGTTAAATAACCAGCCGATTTGTAGAGAGAAATTAGATCAATGTTATAAAAAACAGCTAATTTTCTTAAAATAGACGGTGCAGGTTCCACAGTATTTCCATTTTCGATTCGACTTAAGATAGAATCTGTAATTCCTGTTTTTTTATAAACATCCTTCAAACTTATTTTTGATTTCTGCCTAATCTTTCTAAGATGTTGCCCAATTTTTTCCATCTTGTCCTCACAACTACATTACCACATATTTAATAACATCATTGCTGCAAATATGCAACAAAAAAATAAAATATAAACAATATTGCAGCAAATACCGTTTTTTATTGTTTTTTATGTATTCTATAATACAATATAAAAAAGGAGTTATTTATGTATGCAACATGGTTGTATTTTGTAGGAACAAAAAAAGATCCTACCAAGTTTTTTATATATGGACTATCTATTCCTACTAAATGCCCAATAGAATATTCTTTAAAACAAGAAGACCTCGGAAGTATTGCTGACGGTTTGCGATTATATGTTTTTCGTGCTGTAAAACAAATCGCTATACCTATTCCTCCTGATGTTATAGATTTAAGCCTGTTTTATGACACACTAGAGTATCATATTAAACATATACTCACACCATTATATTGCGAAAAATTTATTCAAAAAAAAGAAAGTTGTCATTTTGATAAAGAAATAGAAAGTCCTATATCTTCATTAGTAAATATAACATCATATTATACAAAAGAAATTTTGGAACTTAATTTTAATTATAAAAATTATATCAAGTTATTGCAAAAACTTTCAGAACATTCCAACCAACCATTCTATGGTAATTATCTTAATAGATTAGGATGTCTTGAAATAGCTCAAACACAACCATGGTCTGAGAGTTTTCGTCCTTTTGGCATAGAATATGATAAAGAAGAAAAAAAATATTACTTCTATCGTCAAACAGAATTTTTAGAAGATATATATGTAGTATTTAAATGTTATCAAACATCAATCGAAAAAAATTATGAAAAGCTTATATTTATCCCTGCAAAAACGACAAAATACTACTTCGATTTTAATGTTGAGAATGAATGGGGATATAAATGTTCTGTTTATAATCAATTTGGTGAAATACTAGATGAAGATTGTGTATCATATATTCGTAGTGTAAATATCAATATATCTACTATATCTGGCATACGAAAAATAAAAGATGCTTTTTCAGAAAGAGATCCTGAACTATCCAAAATTCCTTGCAATATTAGTCAATCATTTACTATACAAAATCCTAATTTAGAAACAAAGAAAAAAGAACTTGAAGATTTTTACACATATTTAGAAAGAATCATAAAAGAAGACAGCATCAGTGAACAAGAAGGCTTCTGGTTCAAACGAGGACAACATAAATTAAGCGACATAATAAAATATTTAACAACACAATTTCCCAATCCTGATGAAATTATAATAATTGATCCATATGCAGACATTGACACAATATCTCTTTCTATAAGGCTTCCAGCAAATAAAATAATAGTCATAGCAAACAATAAAGCTCTATCCAACAAAGAAAATGTACAAAAAATAAAGCTAGTGAAAAAACGAATAAAAGAAGCATCAGGAATTTCTGATAAGTCAACCTATTATTACATCAATAAAGAATTCCATGATAGATTTATAATTTTCAAAAAAGAGAACATAATCGAAGTTTATTGTTTTCCTAATAGTATTAACGCAATATTAAAAAATGATGACTTTTTAATATTGCGTTTACGAGGAAAAGTAAAAGAAGAAGCAATACAGCATATGAATAATCTAATATCTTTATGTGGTCCAAATAATACATTAGAAAGTATAAACAATGAATCTGAATAATGAATTGGGTTTTGCAGAATTATCTGAAAAAATAATAGCTGAGAATACAGAAGATGTTTTCTGTTGCTTACAAAAAGAAACTCTATCATTAATCCAATTTGTTGGAATACTATCCCTTTTTGCACACAAACATATATCAAATAAATACATTTCTATCGCGTCTGAAATATTAAAAAAAAGGTATATGAACAATATTTATATAGAATTGGAAAAAATTCCTGAACTATTTAATGAAGCATCTCATATTGCATATGAAGACATACAAAAATTTTTTGAAAATGATTTCTCTTTAACCCTCGTCCATACTATAGCTTTCTCTGAACAAATTAAATTCAATGCATCAAAATCAATTTGGGGGTTAATCTACTTATATACACTGTTGTTAAAATTAGATCTTAAAAATTTTGAAATATGGATAAAAAAAACAAAAAGAATTGATTTCAAAGTTATATTTCTAAATTTCTTATTTAACCACATTCAGAATGAAAATATTGATGTAGATAAGCTAAAAGATGCATCTTTAGGTATTATACAATCGTTCTATGTGCTAGTAACCTATGGACTGGAACCTAATTCTCATAATGTATGGTCTAGACAATCAAAAAATATTGAAGAAATTTTAAATAGCCCCTTAGCAGAAAAAGTAAAATTTTTAACTATTCTCAAATATATAACAAAAAAATATTGCGGTACCTCACTAAAAAAATTGGACCAAGATGAAAACTTACCTCAACTAATAAAACTATTATATGCTACTAATTATAATTTCACATGGGACGACTTGATGGTGTCAACAGGCATTCGTGAATCTTGTATTTACTATCGTATTATACAATTATTGCCAGAAACAAATACAAATAAAGTAAATTATTTTGAAAGACTGCTTGAAAAAATACTAAACTATCTAAAAGCAGAAATGTTTCAAGAATACAATTTAGATTATGCTGAATTAATAGGCAGAATATCGACTGAAATATCGTCTTTAGAAAAATTGGAAGCCTTATTTAAAAAAGAATATAAACAACTTTCTTTTCCTTATAGCTTTTGTAAAATAAAAAACTGGCAGGAAAGAATTTCTTTCTGCCTCTATTTATTGGTAGGAATTTATATCTATAAAAAAAATAATAATGAAGAATTTAATACATATATTGATAAATTTAGATTCATAAAATCAGAAAAACATCACTATTTCGACCAGAGAATAGAAGAATTATTATTGTCATTGACATAACAAAACTTGTGTAAATAAAGTGCAATGAATCTATTTATATCTCTCGTAAATGTTCTGTTGTCACATTTGAGACCTCAAGAGAAAGAAGTGATCAGAATGTGCTTTGGGATTGATAGTGAAGAATATTCACTAGAAAGCATAGCACAAATAAAATCCGTAACCAAACAACGAATTCAGCAAATTGAAGCAAAAGCTCTTGATAAATTGCGACATCTAGCCACATCTGTCTTAAAAAATGAAATGCCATAAATATACAGCACAGCTTGTAATTTTTATTCCAAGAGGGTATTTAATTCATAAGCATAATTCATCATAAACAACATTATTCCTGTCAATTTGCCGAATTGTTTCCGGTGTGTCATGTTCATAGTCAGCATAGACAGGTTCATATAAAAGGCAGTAATTACCGTTTATATTTGCCGTGCAGGCGGTTAATACACTCATTATCAGATAAGCTGTTGCGAGCTTTTTTAGCAATTTTGAGAGCATTGTTTTCTCCTTTTAACTGTTCTTTTTCTGCGGTTTCCTTGGCGTGACGATAACCAAACAGATATAAAAAAAGAGCGATGGCCGCAAAAACCACCGCTTTAAATTTCTTTAGAATTTCCATCATCTTTTTTTCTCCTGCTCATTCCAATATCCCGCACGCCGCTGATGCCAAGCATTATACCCAGACTAGTCAGCAGTTGTTCCCAATCTACAAGTTCCACATCAAAATATGGTGCAATCACGCAGTTGTTGAGAAACCCATAACACAAAATCCAGCCAATCAGCGGAATCCATGATCTTTTATTTAATTTTGGCATAATTCAATCCCTTGCAGGATGAGTTCATCCGAATATGGTTGGATGCCGTTTTCCATACGGATGACGGCTTTTATAAACACTGTCAGCACACCGCGCTCCTCAATATCTATAACCGTATCCGGATAAACACCGAGTTGTTTCGCAACCGATTGAATATAGGCGGTGGTTTGGTTTTCATTTGGCGGCGCATAACGGCTGACAATCTGGCGCACCGTATTTAACCCATGGATTTGTTTGTAGTTTATCAGAACTTTTGCCAACGCTCGGATTCCATAGACAGGAGCTGTAAAAACACAAAAGCCAGAATCTATATTCCGCCCGTTTGGATTTAACCCCAGCCAATTTGCTCCATGCCGTATGTTTCCCGGATTATTGTTTCTTATGCCTCTTGGCAACTGCTGATTCATTGTGCAACTCCCATATCATTTCTCTTAATTCATCAATTTTCAGTTCCAAACGGTTGATATGTACCTGCGTAGCATATTCGCGCGCCACCTGAACCTTAAAATCGTTGAGTTCCTTGCGCATTTCGCCGAATTTATAAACCAGCCAGACAAACGCCGGAACACAGACAATCTGTAAAAACTGCAACCAATCCATTTTTTTCCTTTTCATATTAGCTGGAATGTACCCGGTTATCTTCAATAACAGCGCTAATTTCAACATTTGTCGATCTTGGACGAATGCCTGTGACACGCGCCAGCACGCTCCACCTATCCGTTGTTCCAAAAGCAAAATGCGTCCTTTCGGTATTAGTGTCGGTTAAAATTTTTATTTCCGGTTCTTCAGCAAGCAACACTTCGGAGGAGTTTTCAGTTAGCCAAACACGATATGGCCCGGCCAATGATCCGTTCTTTTGCCGCAAAGCCAAATAACACTCTTGTCCGTCAGTAAAGGTTACCGGTTCGGAAAGCGTAAGCTTAAGACCGTTTTGTTTGACAATTTCACCACCTTGGCCCCATTTTGCCATATCATGGGTAACCGCAATCAAATCACCATAACAGGGGATCAACCCTTCCAATTCGGTCGTAAATGAAACAATCCGTCGTCGATAACGGTTTGCCAAGGCCATATAAGTTGCCTCGCGCAATGCCTGTTCTTTGTTGGTGCAACCAAATAACTCAACGGTGGCAATTTTATCCGAACTGGAGCCGGAAAAACTTCCCGTGACTTCCGATGTTTTCCAAGTTTTTTCTGAAAAATATTCCACACATACACTATCGGCAGTATCTTCCGAAGGCATGATATACTGGATGGATAGCGAATTTTTGACAATATTACGAGGTCCAAACATCGCCACGGGCACAGTTCTGGGTTCATCACGCACAAACCGCACAATGCCGCCCTGAATAAACGCAACCGCCCGTCCGGTCTTGGCCGTACGAGACAAAGCCTCATAAACCGTCAGCTTGCTGTCATATACGGCGTTAAAAGTATCACCGCGTGCAGTCCATGTCTGGTCCAACCGGTATAAAGTCTCCAGATCTATGGCTTTATCCGACAAGTTTGCGCCATAATCTGCTTTAAGAATATCTGCCAGCGCCCAAGCTATAGATTGCGTGGCTTCCGCTGATGGCGACCAACCTGAAAGCGGCGACCACGTTTTTAACTTGCGGGTAACAATGCAGTTGACCATACGGGAAGATCGTTGCGAAAGATTGTCTGTCGCCCGCATAACTACAGCTAACATTGTAACATTGCCGTAATCTTTGGCTGATATCACAAACCCTTTGGCAGAAATCCAACGGATCTCATGACCAGACCGGGAAGACGTGTCTTTATCATCGATTCTGGTCGCCCGTAATTCATATCGCCCCGCCGGAACTTCATAAGCATAGGTTTTATACATGGCATTATGATTTGCCTCGGTTATGCTTTCATTGCCTAAAGTGTACCACTCCCCGAGAGGAGAATCCCCATCATCAACGGCCCGGATCTCAATTTTCCAGTTGATGCTTTTAGCTGACAATCCGCCATTGTCGTTGGCATAGTAACATCCACGCTGGAAAGCTACGTCAATTTCGATTTTGTTTATCATTGTTTCCGCCGGATTTAAAATAAAAGGACCGCAAATCGTTCCTTTCAAAAGTTCTTGTCCGGCAACTTCCGCCGATGTGACAACATCCTCGTCAAACAAAGTGTTTTTTTCACCCGGACGAATAACAGAACAGGTAATCTCTTCAAAAGAACTTATTGGAGTGTCTTCGATTCGGATTTGCTCAACGTCGTATTCTCCCTGACCTATGCAATGAAGCTGATAGACGTATTGCTCATTGTCAATGTAACGGTAATACGGCTGACTGGCAAAATCTGGATAAATGAGATGTCTGCCATAAATAACCGGTATCGGATTGCCAAGCCGAGCCTCGTTTCCCTGTGCCTGCAACGAATAAGTAGGGCTTTGCGAATAACCGGAAGATGTCATGCCATTCAACGCAGGCTTAGGTGTTGGAACAAAAGTGTTGATAAGAATTCCACCGGCCATGGAAACACCGGCCGCCGCAACACCACCCCAAATCGCACCGTACGCCGCGCCG
>OKXB01003177.1_pt1 | contig 11441 bp, 8 predicted proteins | sample 1601731 | NCBI WGS metagenome assembly OKXB01 (sample SAMN04414077, study PRJEB24778) | human gut metagenome | material: faecal | host: Homo sapiens | reverse complement strand
CCGGCACAAGCATCCCTGCCGCCGCCAGAAGCATCCGCCCAATCTGGAGCACAAAGCCCTTATCCAGAATATCGGGATACTGCTTCACCGCCGGAATCAGAAGCACTGCTGCCGCCGCTGTGGAGGAAACCGCCGCAGATAATGCCAGACCGCCAATCCCCATCGGCTTCAGCAAAAGCCAACACAAAACCGCATTGATAACGATAGAAATCAATCCCGAATAAAACGGGGTTTTCCCGTCCTGATTCGCATAAAAGGCGCGGCTCAGAATATTCTGTACGCCGTAGCCAACCATGCCCAACGCAAAGAAGAACAGCGCCGCCGCCGTCAGCTGTGTTGCCGTTTCGTCAAAGGCCCCTCTCTGGTAAATCAGCGAAACCACAGGCTGTGCCAGAGCCATCAGTCCAACCGTCATGGGAATCAGCAGGAAAATCATCGATTTCAGCGTCCCTCTGACCGCCAGTCCGAATTCCTTTTTATCCTCCGTCATACGGGAAAATTTCGGAAACACCATATTTGCAATCGCAAGCACGAAAACGCCCACGATAATCGTATACAGGTTATTTGCATATTCCAGCGCAGAAACGCCCAGCTCCCCGTTCACCGCACTGCCGCCCGAAAGCTGCGAAGCAAAGCGCGTATTTACCATAAAGTTAATCGGCTGAATCCATGTGCTGACCATAACCGGCAGCATCAGTTTGCCGATTTTTCTCAAGCCCTCATCCTTAAAATGAAAATCCGGGTGATAATGATAACCCTTTTTCCAAAGGGACGGAATCTGGATTACCGCCTGCATCGCCCAGCCAATCAGAAACGCCACCGTCAGCCCCAGAATCCCGAATTTCTCGTTAAAGAAAATATAATACAGAATCAATACGCCGTTGGAAACCACGCTCAGTGCCGCAGGCACATTAAATTCCTCCAACGACTGCAAAATCCCCACAAAGGAAAAGGCAACCGCCGTAAAGAGCATCGTCGGGAAAAGCATCCGCAGAAGCCCCACGCAAAGCGTCACCGTTTCCACATCATAGCCGGGCGCAATCAGAAGCGTCAGCGGCTTCGCAAACGCCATCCCCAGAAGCATCATCAAAAGCGTAACGGTCGAAATCATCGTAATAAAGCGGTTCGCAAGCGAAAACGCCTCCTGCCGCCCCTTTTTCTGCAAATATTCCACAAAAACAGGGATAAAGCTTGCAGAAATTGCCGATGCAAAAATCACATCAAAAAAGGTACGGGGAATCCGGCTTGCCAGCAAAAATGCCGCCGCCTGCATATCCGTTCCGTAGTTTGCCGCCAGAAGCTGCTCGCGCACCATTCCCAGTATTTTCCCAAAAAGGGTAATTAACATCATAAAGCTGACGGTTTTCACCGCCTGATTGCCTTTTTCTGACATAATAAACTCCTAAAATCCATTGAAAATTTGTTTTCTTTCGTGTCAATCGGTAAAAATACTCCTTGTAATCCATTTTATATAGTACCTTATTCTCCCTTTTTTTACAACCAAAAGCGGAGAATCCAAAAAAAATGTTTTCGGGAGAAGCTCCCCCGAAAACATCTGCATTTTTATTTGATATGAACTGCTTCGTATGTCACAGCGCCGTCCTTCACACGGAAGCGCAGCATTTTATAATTCGGGTTTACCGTCCCGTCTGCCTTCCAGAGATCGGGCAGGTTGATGTAGCGCACGCCGTCCTTTGTGGAGGTCCAGTAAGACGTACTGCCGCAGGAGATTACAAAGACTCTCTTGCCCTGCTCCACATACTTGCTCAGAATCGCGCGGAAATAATTGGTTTCCGCCGCGGAGCTAAATGCAGAAGGGGTCTTGTCCATCACCAGAACAACGGTGCTGTTGTTTGCCGCATCAATGTCTCTTGTGAAGCTTGCCCACTGAGAGGGGTTTGTTGCGGTAATGCCGCCCTTTGCCGCAGAAAGCATTGCCACGCTCACGCCGCCCCTGTTCAGGAAACGATAGCTCCCGTTCCATGTCAGAGAATCCACCTTGTTTGCCGTCTGCAAATCGTTTTTGCCGCCGTAAATTGCCACGCTTGCGTTTGCATCCACATAGGCCTTCGCCTTTTCTCTTGCGGAAGTATAGACTGCCGCATCAATCTTATTTGTGCCTGTGTATGCAAGCTTACCCGCTACGTTGAAATAATGCGCCCCGTCATTTGCCACTGTTACCGTCTGGTTCAGTGCATCCTTCACCGCCGCTGCCGCAGGTGCCTTGACTGCCGCCGCATTGCCAACCGTTACGGTAATGTATGCAATCGCGCCGTCCTTTTCGCATTTAATATAGGTTGCGCCTGTCTTTTTTGCTGTGAAAACATTGCCGGAAACAGTACCGACGCTTTCATCCGCCACGCTGTAATTTGTGCTTGTGGATGCCCAGTAGGAGAACCCATCCTGATCGTATGCGTTCATGGCAATCGTTGCCGTTTCGCCTGCCTTGTTCAGCTTGATGCTTGCATTTGTGGGGCTGAGTCTTGCCACCTTGCCGCTCACCACATTCTGCTGATATGCCACCAGATTGTTATAGGTTGCAATGACAGTAAATGTGCCGCTTGTCTTGGGTGTGAAGCTGTAGCCGTTCCATGTCCCTTCCACGCCGACAGCATCCAGTGTCACCTGCTCTGCCGGAATCTCAATGCGGTTGTAATGCTCATCCAGACCATACACCGTAAAGGTAATAGGCTTGCCTGCCAGTGTTCTTGTCATAGAGGGCTGCATCCGAATTTCCTGCACTGCACCCTTTTCTGCCGTCTGGAAAATGCCGACTGCGTTGATTACCCTACGTTCAGAGCCTTCGGAAACCTTGTTTACCACGTTCACAGAGGAATCCTCTGTTGTTTTCACCGCCATGGTAGAGGAGCCGCCGCCGTCTAGGTGCATTGCCTCATACGCGCCGTATTCCTGCATCAGCACGCCCATTTCCCAGTGTGTTGCGCCAATGCTGTCCCCTCTGCCGTCCACAACCATGAAAATTGCGGTCTTGCCATCCTTGGAAACGCCGAATGCCGTTCTGGGCTGTCTGCCCTTCGCAACAATGGAGTTTGCCTCTACGATTTTCCCGTCAACCAGCAGCTTGCCGCCGCCGCCAAAGGCGGTTTCCATCCCGTCCAGGTTCACAGAGGAATTGATATCCAATGTCATCTGGTCGCCCACCTCGAACATATATGCCGCCTTATCGCGATAATCGCCGCTCATCACGATTAAGTAGCCATCCTCCGGAACCGCTACGGTTTCGCCCTTTTCGGAAATCTGTGTAATCGTATCATTCTGCACCACAAATTTCACAAGGTTCTGGAAACGGTTATCCAGACCGGAGGTATTTGTCATGGCATTTCTGTCCAGATAAATCGGGAATACCATGGAGGTTACCTTATTCAAAGATGCAAGCTCCATCATCTTTTTCTCGTTGCCGCATTTCGCCGTCATGGTGAAATAATCGAAGAAGGGGTTGCCGTTCTCGTCCATGAAGAACGCCGCATACTGCCCCTCGCCCTTGTTTATGCTTGTCCCTGCGGAAATTACCTCGCCGTCTCGCACAATCGGGCCAAATGCCGCAGAATAGGAGCCGCTCAAGCCGAAGAAGTCAGAGTTTACCCCAGCAACCGCGCCGTTATCCGTCAAGAGCTTCTTCACGGTTTCCTTCAAACCATAGTCCGTCTTGCTTTCCACTTCCTTGAATTGCAGTGTACTTTCCGTCAGGTCAACCTTCAGCACATGTATATTCTGAATACCCGCATCCGTCATACGGCTGCTCTTTTCGTATGTCACCCCGCGGGTTACGGTTTTCTCCGTTTTCTGGTTATAATAGGTCGTTGCCGCATACGCCGTTTCCGTCCCCAGATAGCTCAGGGGGGAAAGCAGCAGCACTGCGGCGAGCGCCATCCCCATGGCACGCTTTGCCGTTTTCTTGTTTCTGTTCATTCCCTCATCTCCTTTGATCAACGCATCATAAACATACTTTTTATTCAGACGGAAACCATTCGGAAAAGTTCCCGTATTTTTCTGATTCTGTCAAATATCATATCACAATGCAATGCGTTTTTGTTCCTTTTTCGGAAAACTTAAAGAAATTGTAAAACTTTAAAGAAATTGTAAAACTTTTCGGCACAAAAAAAGAGTGCCGTTCCCTGCACTCTCTTTTCATTCCTTCACAACCTCGATTTTTTCTATGCCATACGCCCGAAAAAGCGGCAGCAGCTCTGCTGTGATTTCCTCTCCGCTTGCCGCAATCGGAATCGCCGGTGGGCAGGAAACACAGGGGCTTGCACAAATCCGTCCCACCGCTTCTTCACAGGAAATCTCCTCCCATCTGCCGAAAATTGCCTCCCGAATCCGCATTTTTTGCTTCGGCAGAATTTGCGGCATCTGTGAGGGTTCGATTTTTTCCTTCTGCGGCAAGCGCTCCAGTGCCTTTTCAATGCGCTGAAAATCCCGTTCCGTATTTTCGGGGGTTGCCATCAGCACCACCGCATCCAAATCGGCAAATTCACATTCGACTTCATGCGCACGCAAAACTTCTGCGACCTCTCTGCCGCGATAGCCCTTTTCGCCCGTAAAAATTGTCAACTTCAGAGGGTCGCTGTCCATCATGACTGTCCACCCCTGCTTTTTTAGCTGTCCTCTCAGGTGTCCAATCTGTCCAATCGTCCACTGCAATTTTTCCCGATAGCCCTCCGCCAGATAGCGGTTGCACAAATCCAAAGACTGCAAAATCAGATAGGAGGGGCTTGTCGAGCCAAACAGCTCCATGGCTTTTTTCGCCTGTCTGCCAACCCTTTCCGCCCATTCCTCCGACAAATGCAGATACGCACCCCCCGTCAGCACAGGCAAGGTTTTGTGCGCGGAATCGCAGCTCATCGCCGCCCCCAAATCCAATGGATGCTTGGATGGGTGCAGAAATTTCAGATATGCTCCATGCGCATTATCTACCAAAAGCGGCACACCCGCCGCCCTGCAAGCCGCCGCAATTCCCTTGATATCCGGGGAACCTCCCAGATAATCCGGCGCGGTAATATAAACGGCGAAAGCACTTGATTTTTTCAGCCCTTCGGCTACCTGCTCCGCCGTAATCGGGCAGGCGCAGAGGGATTTTGCTCCTTCGGGAAGCAGCCATTCCACATCCACATCCAGCAGGGCACAGCTATACAAAAATGCCTTATGGGCATTGCGCGCCGCCAGAATCACAGGGCGTTCCGTGCGGCTCTTCCTCTCCTGCAGCGCAAGAAACAGCATGGTACGGATGCACTGCGAGGAGCCCTCCGTCCCATAAATCGTCCTGCCAAAGCCAAAAAGCGCGTTCGCATTTTTCTCGCTTGCCGCAATAATGCCCTCCGCCTCGTAAAGCTCATCCGCGCCGCAAATCTCCGTAATATCTCGATTTTCGCACCCCAAAAAGGGCACGCCCTTGTGCCCCGGCATGTGGAGACGGGAGGTGCCCTTCGCTTCGTATTCCTTTATGAAATCACAAATCGGTGTATCCATAAAATCTTCCTTTTCCATCTCACAGGCATGATTACTCCGTTGCTTCGCTTACCTGCATCATAATGGCACATTCGATTCTTTTTTTGAATAAATCACAGCCATATTCATAAATGCCTGTAATGCTGCCTGTTGCATGGTACGCATTTGCCGCACAGCCACCGGAGCAATACAGCTTCGCCCAGCAATCCTTACAGCCCTCTCTGGCGTAGGCGTTGCAGCACTTAAATTCATCCTGCACCTCTTTATTGGTAACACCCTTCCAGATATCGCCCATGCTGTATTTTTCATCCCCGACAAACTGATGGCAGGGATACAGCTCGCCCCAAGGGGTCACTGCCATATATTCCGTGCCGCTGCCACAGCCGGAAATTCTCTTATAGATACAGGGGCCATGCTCCAAATCCAGCATATAATGATAGAAGGTCAGCGGTCTGCCCTCTTTTTTGCGCTTCAGCATTTCCTTCGCCAGCAGCTCATACTGCTCGAAAAGAATGGGCTTATCCTCTTCTGTCAGCGCATACGGGTCATCAGGCGCGCAGACAACAGGCTCCATGCTCAGCTCCGTAAAGCCCAGATCCGCCATGTGGAACAGATCATTCGTAAAATCTACATTATTATGGGTAAAGGTTCCACGCATATAGTAGTTTTTATCCCCACGCTTTTTCACAAATTCCTGGAACTTCGGCACAATGCGGTCATAGCTGCCGTTGCCTGCATAATCCTTGCGCAGATGGTCATGCACTTCCCTTCTGCCGTCCAGAGAAAGCACAACATTGTGCATTTCCTTATTTGCAAACTCGATAACCTCATCATCAATCAGCATCCCGTTTGTGGTCAGCGTAAAACGGAAGTTTTTATTATGCAGCTTTTCCTGCTCTCTTGCATACGCAACCACCTGCTTAACCACATCCCAGTTCATCAGGGGTTCACCGCCGAAGAAGTCCACCTCAAGGTTTCTTCTGGTACCGGAATTTTCAATCAGGAAATCAATCGCACGCTTGCCGACCTCAAATGTCATGAGCGCACGTTCTCCCTGATATTTGCCCTGACTGGCGAAGCAATAGGAGCAGTTTAGGTTGCAGGTGTGTGCAACATGCAGGCACAATGCCTTAATTACCGTATTTCTCGCCTTGAAATCATACGCCAGATATTCATAATTATCGGGCGTAAACAGCTTGCCTGCCCGTCTGAGTGCCACCACATCGTCAATACATTCCTGCACATCCTCCGCTGTGACATCGTCATATTTTTCGAGCATGGCATCAATGATATCCCCCTGCGTATACTCGCGAATCATGCCGATGACATCATACGCCAGATCATCTACGCTATGGATGGAGCCACTGCAGGTATCCAGCACGATGTTGTAACCATTCAATTTATATTGATGTACCATTTTTCTACCTCATCACTCTGTTAAAATCTATTTACATTCAAAAAAGGGCTGTTTGCTACAGCCCCTTTCCGATTTTGTCTCATGTTTGATTTGCGATTACTGTTTTTCGCAAGGCTGGTTTGCTACGCCGCAGGATGTTTTGCAAGCGGACTGGCAAGATGTCTGGCATTCGCCGCAGCCACCGTTCTGTACGGATTTGTTCAAATCGCGTGTTGCGATAGTTTTAATTCTGCTCATATTTTCTACCTCCCTAAAAGTCAAAAAATTCTTATCTACTATAAGTTCCTAATCATTATACCCTAACGAAAGGGAATAATCAAGTAAAACATCTTGCAGGAAAATCAGACTGTCTGCTTTCGCAAAAGGATACCGCTAAATCGGGAGTTATCGAAGAGCATCACCTAATTGCAACAAGCCACTACGGATACTTTCTCCAGCTCCACCAATAGCCTGCGCTATAATGATTGCGGCAACTATAATTGCCACTGCGACAATAATCTTCCCAATCAAATGTTGATATTCTTTCATTTTGATTACCTCCATCTACAAGTATCGATTTATCTTTCACTTCACTCATGCAAATGATACCATATCTTTCCAAGCAACGCCAAAGCCTATTTTACCGCAAGGTGCAAAAACTCCGCCCTCTGCGACTATTCCGCCGGCAAAAATCATAAATTGAAGGGAACCCAATTTTGAAGGAGAAAGGCCATGAAACGATTTTTCTCACTTTTTCTTTCCTTCGTTCTGCTTTTTGCCGTCTGTGCGTGCAGTCGGGAGAAAAACCTGACGGAGCTTGAAGAAATCCAACAGCAGCTTGCCGAAATGGAGGGCTATGCCTGCACGGCAACGCTCATCCGCCAGACAGAAAGCGGCGAAAAAACCTACGAAACGAAACAATACTACAAATCCACGGGGGAATATCGCTTGGAGCTGACCGCACCGGAGACCGTTGCCGGCAACTACACCGTTTTTGACGGCGACCGCATCTGTCAGTACAACCCCAGAGTGAATGACTGCATCATCCGAGATGTGCCCGAATCACAGCACCGCAGCGAGCTGTTTCTGGGGCAGTTTATCAGAAACTATATGCAATCGGAGGGGGTCAGCGTGGAAACGGCTTCGTTTGATTCCTCCAAGTGCGTAGTGCTTGAGGCTGTCATTCCCGGCAATGATGACGGACTTGCCACAGAAAAGCTCTGGATTGACCGTGAAAGCCTGCTGCCCGTCCGCTTTGTCATTTATGATGCAGATGACAAGGAGCGCTACCGAATGGACTATCACGAATTTACCTTCCATCCGCAATTCGATGCCGATACCTTCCGAATCGCGGAATAAACACCCCTGTTTTTGTCCATACTGAAAACAGTCAGCAGGAAGGGCATCCACTTACATATTATTCTTCCGCCGCTGACCAGACCAAACAGCGGAGTGTGAGAACATGATTGTCAGACGAGGAGATATATTTTTTGCAGACCTCAGCCCTGTGGTGGGCAGCGAGCAGGGCGGCATCCGTCCGGTGCTGATCATTCAGAATGACACCGGCAACCGATACAGCCCTACGGTCATCGCGACAGTAATCTGCGCCGCCATCACCTCTCAGATGAACAAGGCGAAGCTGCCGACGCACATCGCGCTTTCCTCCGCGGCATACGCACTGCCGAAGGATTCCGTTGTGCTGCTGGAGCAGATTCGCACGATTGACAAGCAGCGCCTGCGGGAAAAGCTTTGCTGTCTGGATGATGCCATGATGCAGCGGGTTGACCGCAGCCTTCTCATCAGCCTTGGGCTGAAATAACTTTAAGTCAATTTAAGTCAAAAGGAGCTTTTGACTTGCTTAAACAGAAAAAACCGAGGATTGGACAGAATTCCTTTCCTCGGTTCTTCTTATTATCTATTCTTTTTACTTACCAAAACCAGCCACAGGAAATACAACAGGATAAAGACCACTGTAAATGTAACAACCTGTCTGAGGCTGATTGCCATGCCCGTAATCAGCATAAATCCATGATAAAGCACACTGCACAGGCAGCCTGATTTTATCGCACGGATAAAAAGCATTTTATAATCCATATTGATTCTCCTATTCTTTCCGCAGCCTCTTACTGCTCATTGGTGCCAAGGACAATGCGGATATCTGCACTGCCGACTGCATTCGGCAGAACCTCCACTCTGGCATCCTTAAAATAGCTGACCAGATCCTGCCCAACACCCTCATTCTTTACCAGAATACGGGTATAGCTGAGCTTTTCGCCGGTATAGTTCGTCGGCTCTGTCACAGTATAGCCTTCGTTCTTCAAAAGCTCCGTGAACCGTGCTGCCAGACCTGCTACCGTGCCGCCGTTGGAAACCTCAATGGTCAGATCCTTGCTGTTGCTGCTGTCGCTATCTGTATTGCCGGCAGGGGCTACATTATAGAACAGGCGATCCACCACCTCTGTCGTTTCGGCAGGGTCATGGATAAAGTAGGACACACCGCTGATATACTGACCGACACCGGGCAGAGTTTCCATTGTCATTTTGCTCATATCAATCTTAGTGATATAGTTTGCATATTTCAGTGCATCGGAAAGGCTTACATCCGTATCTACATATTTATACATCACCTTGATATAGTCCCCAAGGTTTTTCACAATGCTTTCCGTACTCAGCACCTTTGTTGCCAACGCCTTTAAGAACATCTGCTGCACCTGAATACGCCCGACATCACCGTTGGCATAGCCCTTACGGAAACGAACCAGCTGCAATGCCTTATTGCCATCCAGCGTTTGCAGACCTTTTTTCAGGTCAATCTTGATATCGCCGGTATCGCTCATGTCCCATTTCATATCCCGCGGCACATCTACCTCAACGCCGCCAACGGCATCGACGATTTCTACCAGTGCGTTAAAATCAACCTTTACATAATGATCAATCTTAATCCCCAGCATATCCTCCAACTGAAGCACTGCCGCCTGCGGACCATATTCCTTGCCGCCGATGGCATGCACTGCGTTAAACTTCATGACACCGTATCTTTTGCCCAGAAGCTGCTCTACATCGGTGCAGACATCCACACGCGTATCTCTCGGAATAGAAAGCAGGCTCAGGCTTTCCTGAGAGCTGTCATAATGCACAACAAAGGCAACGTCCGTTCTGGTGCCGTCCGCATCTACGCCGAACACTGCCACATTCAGCTTCATATTTCTGCCCAAAAGGGCATCCAGCATACTGGTTTCATCTGCATCCTTGGCAATCGTGTCACCGCCAAAGGGCCACTCTCCCGTTACCTTATGATAGGCGAAGCAGGCACCGCCTGCCAAAACCACGAATACCATTACGATAGAAAGCATCACCTTGAAAAAGGTTTTCACCGGATTGAATGGCTTTCTTCTTTTCGGGTGTTTTCTTGTTCTGCTCATGGAATCCCTCACTCGTCTGTCTTTTATACGTCCTCATTCAGCTGATTGCCTTCTTGATTGCTTTCGTTGAACTGATTTTCTTCCTGCTCCTCCGTGCTGCTTTGGGGTGCAATGCCGTAAATACGCTCATTCACCAATTCCTTAATGCCATCCTCATCCAGCTCGACATATCTTCCGGGATTACCCAGATAGGGAACGGTATCACTGGTAATCTTTGCAGGGTCTAAGGCCTTCACATATTTCACATACTTCAGCGCTTCGGACACGGAAATATTACTTTCGGTGCAATCCAGCGCAACCTTTACCAGATCGTTCAGATTCCGCATCAGGGTATCCGAGCTGCATACCTTTTCAATCAATGCCTGAATGAACTGCTGCTGCACCTCGATACGCTTCAAATCCTTCTGCACATAGCCGTCTCTGAAACGAACCAGCTGCTCTGCCTTATCCCCATCCAAATGCTGCATTCCGGGGTACAGGTCGATATACAAATCCTGATAAGGGTCTACATAATACAATCTTTCTTCTACATTAAAATCCACGCCGTCGACGGCATCGACAATCTGGCGGAAGGCAGACAAATCAACCTTCACATAATAATCCATCTTCATGCCGAGGATTTCCTCCAGCATGGCAACGGAGAATGCACAGCGGTTATTTTCGCCTGCATAGGCATGCAGCTCTGTCAGCTTGCATTGCCCGTAAACACCGTTCTGTTCGGGGACATAGGCATTTTTGCTTTCCAGATAATCGGTCATTTCCTTTGTCATGATGACCTTGGAATCTCTGGGAACAGAGATAAAATGCAGCTCCTTCGTGCCGGTATTAAAGCTTGCGACCATATTTACATCCGCGCGGACACCGTCCTCATCCGTACCAAAAACGGCAACATTGATGATTTCATCCTCCTCGGGGTCGGTCGTATCCGATGTTGTAAAATCGGATTTTTCCGCCTTATTTTCCCATTGCTGCACCGCAACCCAGATTTTCGCACCGGCATACGCCGCTACCAGAAGCAGCAGCAGCAAAATCACTACCAGAATATTTCTGCGCCGCCGTTTCTTCCGCTCTGCCTTTCTGCGGGACATTCTTCTGCCCTGCGCCACCCGATGCGGGTCGATATACGGCTGCTCCTTCTGCACACTTCTGCGCCT
>OKXB01003174.1_pt1 | contig 11451 bp, 10 predicted proteins | sample 1601731 | NCBI WGS metagenome assembly OKXB01 (sample SAMN04414077, study PRJEB24778) | human gut metagenome | material: faecal | host: Homo sapiens | reverse complement strand
GCTGGGATGTGCGGGGGTTGATATGCCGGTAGGGTTTGTGGAGAAGATGAAATAAAATTCTTGAATGTTTTCGAGGAAACCATCAAAATAAATAATTTAATCTTTATCACACCATAAAACTGAACTTATTCATATATAGCAACACAGACTTCAAAAAACAAATGAATAATATTAGCCTGTTGCATATGACAAAGATAATCTCTCATTTATCAATTTATTAAAAAGAAAAAAATAATCGTTCAGCCTATAATAATGATCAACAAGCAGAAAACACCACTAAATTGGAATAAATTATAAAAAAATAGTTTGTATAAATCCATATTGACAACAAAGCATTTTTGATAGAAAATGTTCCTTAAGAGGTATACTCCTAATTTTACTACTAACAAATCAAAACTACATTCTAAATATAGAAACTGTATAAAAAAACAAAATCCCAAAACGCTTACTTAAAGATTAAAAGAAATGAATAACAGTCGAAAAATAGCAGTAGCAGGAACAGGGTATGTAGGTCTATCCATTGCTACATTATTAAGCCAACATCATCAAGTTACAGCTGTAGATATCATTCCCGAAAAAATAGCTATGATAAACCAGCGTAAATCCCCAATACAAGATGAATATATTGAGAATTTTTTCAAAGAAAAAACATTAAAGTTACATGCAACACTCGATGCCATTGATGCCTATAAAAACTCAGAGTTTATAATAATAGCAACCCCTACAAACTATGACCCTGTTAAAAATTATTTCGATACTACCCATGTAGAAGAAGTCATAAAATTAGTTATAGATGTCAATCCCCAAGCTATTATTATTATTAAAAGCACTGTACCTGTAGGATATACTGCTGATATTCGTGCTAAATTTAAATTTAAGAATATAATTTTTTCACCTGAATTTTTACGTGAAGGTCGAGCTCTATATGACAATCTTTATCCTAATCGAATTATTATTGGTACTGATTTAAATGATAAGGATTTAATGAATTCTTCTCAAATTTTTGCCCAATTACTCCAAGAAGGAGCCACTAAAAAAACATAGACATACTTTTTATGAGAACAACGGAAGCTGAAGCTGTGAAACTTTTCGCAAATACATACCTTGCTCTACGTGTAAGTTATTTCAATGAATTAGACACCTATGCTGAAATTAAAGGGCTAGACACCCAGTCTATAATAAATGGAGTTTGCCTAGACCCTCGTATAGGAGCAGATTACAATAACCCATCTTTTGGCTATGGTGGATATTGCCTTCCCAAAGACACCAAACAATTATTGGCTAATTATGCTAACATCCCAGAAAATTTAATTCAAGCTATAGTAGAAAGTAACCGTACTAGAAAAGATTTTATAGCAGACCGTATTCTTAAAAAAGCAGGATACTACGATTACTATAATCATGGCGATTTTAGCCCTTCAAAAGAAAAACATTGTATAATAGGTATCTACCGTTTAACTATGAAATCAGATTCTGATAATTTCCGCCAAAGTTCTATACAAGGAGTAATGAAACGCATAAAAGCTAAAGGAGTTGAAGTTATTATCTATGAACCTACATTAGAAAATAACACTACCTTTTTTGGCTCTAAAGTCGTTAACAATTTAAAACTTTTTAAGGAATTATGTAATACTATCATCGCTAATCGATACAATACATGTTTAGACGATGTCAAAGGGAAAGTTTACACAAGAGATATTTTCAAGAGAGACTAAGCATTCCTTCTCATAAACAAGGAAAGGGATACACAATGAAATTAAAATATATATTATTTGTTTGTTCTATAATTTCTTTTACAATAATAAAACAAACACCAATACCAAGAATAGGTTTAGAGTACATGTGGACACTACCATTAATATTTGGTATATGTATCATAAAATGGGGAGAGATTTTTAGTAGAAAACATGGGATAGGATTGTACATTTTCCTTTTCATAGAAACAATAAGATATCTTGTACAACCCATATTAATTTGTTTATCAAACGGTGAATTAAACCATAGAATGCCCAAAGCACTTCCCGAATCATATCAAACAGCCATCATCATATATATCATAGAATGCATAACCTCTTTTACAGTCATATATTATTTTTATCCTCGTCCCATAAAACTCAAACGCTCTTTACCTAAAATAAATATCAAGTATCACATAAACACAGGAGGATGGATTATAGTTTCTATATTTTTATTAATATTAATAGGACGAATAAATGTTTGGATACCAGAACTTAAAATATTAGGAATCAAAGAAGGAATTGACAAAGGTCTTGTTCTTGATGCTAGTTTTTTCAACGTAATAAAATGTTTTTTCTTCATCTTTTTTTTGACAAAAGCATATAAAACACGAAATCCCGTATATATTAGCATAGCTATCATGCTAGGATTATTTAACATACTATCCTATTTTGGGAAAAATAGATCTTTTATCGTCGAAACTGCAATAACAACTATTTACTTATTCATATTAACATTTCCTAGATACAAAAAAGTGATCTTAACCAGTTTTACTCCTGTCGCATTGCTCATCATTGGATTCACATTTATAACAAAGCAATTTGGAGTAGAAAATATATCTGAGTACAACGTTTCTGTGAGTTCTAAAGATATCATACTTGAGTACTCCAATATTATCGAAGAATATGTAAATGGTTTATGGACTGTGGCTCGATCCTATCAGGCCTCTCTCAATTTGCCATGGGAGCTATCACTATCCTCTTTTGTTAAAGATATAATGGATGGAATATCTGGATTGAAAGATTTACCATTCCTCAAAACAAATTTATTTCCATTAACAGACTCACTACTATCTTCAAGTGATATTTTTAAACTATCCCTTAAAACACATTTTGAATATGCTCAAATGTTATCATTTTCAGGTGGAATGTTTATAATAGGAGGCACTCTATTTGGATGGCCTCTTATGATTATCAGTAATTTTTTAATGATAAGACTGCTAGTATATGTAGATTCACATTCAATTATGTATGGCAACTTATATAATAAATATATATATATATGGATGTCATGTTTAATGGGACTCATTCATTGCTATTGTATGCAAACTATTATTTTTTGCTGGTCAAAATTCATATTATTTTTTTGGATAATTTTATTTATCAATTATTTATATGCAATAAAACAATATTATTATAGCCAAATCTAAACAGAATCTTTTCCACAATAACTTCATAAACAAAACTTAGCATGAATAAAACTTTAGTCATTATTAATGGTACATATCCATATCAAAGATCAGAAGATTACCTAGCCAATGAAGTAAACTATATACAAGGGTTTAATAAAATCATTATATTCCCAATGTTTATATATGGTCATAAAAAAAAGTCAGACATAAAAGACTATCCTGTTCCTAAAAATATACACTTTTTCAATTCACAACAATCTTATCACAAGAATATACTTTTCTGCATTTATTTCATATTATGTCATACTTTTTTTTATGACGAATTTTGGAACATATTAAAACAGAGAGAACATCTATATCAGCGTATTAAAAAATTCATACGGACTTCATTTAAGAGTATAAACGCATATCGAGATATAAAAAGAGAATTAATCAAAAATTGTAAAAATGAAAAAATCTATCTATACTCTTATTGGATGGCAGATACTGCTGTAACACTATCTTTATTGAAAAAATATTCAAAATTACCCATAAATTTTACTTTTACACGTTGCCACCGTTTTGACGTTTACGAATATGCTAACCCGACAAAATATATTTCATATAGAAAACTTATATTATCAACAGTAGATAAAATTTACGCTATATCTAACGATGCAAAATTTCATCTAGAGAAATCATACCCTCAATTATGTAAAAACAAAATACAAATACAAAGATTAGGCACAGATGAACACGGAGTAATAGAAGTAAAAAAAACAAATATATTAAGAATAGTTTCATGTTCATGGCTTCGTCCTGTAAAACGAATTCCATTAATTTTTGAAGCACTAGATTCTCTAAATATTCCTATAGAATGGACCCACTACGGAGATGGAGAAGAAATGGGAATTTTACAATCAAAAATAAAAAATAATAAAAATAAAAAATTAAAAATCAAATTAGCAGGAAAAATTTCAAATAGCCAATTATTAGAAATATACAAAAACATCCCCTTTGATATATTTATCAATGTAAGTGAAAACGAAGGTGTACCTGTTTCTATTATGGAAGCAATGTCTTTTGGTATGATTATAATAGCAACAGCTGTTGGTGGAACTTCGGAAATCGTACATAATGGCAAAAACGGATATCTATTGCCACAAAATTGCAGCAAAGAACAAATTGCAGAAAAAATATTTACCATCTATAATATACCAGAAACTATATATGACGAAATGAGAAAAAATTCAAGATTGTTATGGAATAACTTGAGTTGTGCAAAGGAAAATTATAAAACCTTATATAGGGAACTCCAAAAAAGATGATACATTTAATATTATAAGAATATTAAAAAATAAGCGGACACATAGAATATAATAACCTCCATATCAAAAATCAGATTAAAATCACACTTACTTAAAAATATTTTTTAATACAATAAAGCTTCACTGCATTTGGAATAATTAACAATTATAACACGTATCGATATATTAATTAATATGATAAAAATCAATCTAGATTTACGTAATGCTTGCAGTACAAGCGGTATAGGGAATTTTAAAAGAAACCTAGCAATACACATCGCACGATTTAGCGATATAGAATTAAGAGGATGCTATAACTATACAAGACACCTTAATAAAAAAAATTATGATTGGTTTGAAGGGAAATTAAATCAATCCTTTGTTTTGGATAAACTTGTTTATAACAATAAGAATTTTCATTTACCCATTTATTATGAAAACATGTTTTCCTCAAATGCAAATTTCAATCTTTTTCTGACATACTCTCTACCTTCAGTCAAGTTTAAGAACCCAGTTATTTCAACAATTCATGACTTAATTGTCCTTAAAACACGATGCGAATCCAAGCAATTCATAAAGGCACATGAAAGAGATCTTAATTTCACCGTCAGAAATTCATCCCTTATACTAACAGTTTCAGAATCATCAAAAACAGATATCTGTAACTATTTCAATTTATCAAAAGAAAAAGTGAAAATTGTACATAATGGAATTGAAATACAACAATTTTCAAGAGAATATAGCCAAGAGGAAATTTTTAATATCCAAAAAAAGTATAATCTACCATCTAAGTTTATTTTATCATTTGGTGGTTATAGGAAACATAAAAACATAGAAAGACTTCTTTTAGCCTATTCTCAATTACCTTATTCAATAAGAAAAGAATTGAAGTTAGTCATTACCAATCAAAATTCTGATTTAATTCAATTTGCCAAGAAATGCGATATTAGAAAAGATGTAACTTTCACTCCGTTCATTGATGAAAAAGATAAAGTAATACTATATAAAATGTCTCTAATGGTATACTATGCCTCATTATATGAAGGATTTGGTGTTCCTATAATTGAAGCACAAGCTTGTCATATACCCGTCATAACTTCAAATATATCAAGCATGCCTGAAGCTGCGGGAAATAGTGCAATCTTCGTAAATCCTTATGAGATAAAAGAAATAGAAGAAGCAATAATAACTTTGTTTCATGACCAATTATTACGTGAAAGATTAATTCATAATGGCTATTCCAATGCTTTAAAATATACATGGGAAAAGTCAGCAAAAGAATTACATGATATTTTACACAACGAATGGATTAACACAAATTAAAATACACAAAATATATATACAAAACGATCTATAAAATAAACATCATGAATATTAAATTAAAAAAAATCATCCATTTTCTGATTAGTTTACCAATATCAATATGGATAAACTTTAAAGTATTCCCTTTTAGAACAGCAATTCTTCTTCCCATAATTATTGATTATCGTACTTCAATATATGGGCATGGATTACAAAAAGGTAGCATTATATTACCTGCAAAATTCAATTTTGGCCTAATCAAAATAGGATGGGGAAATGGTTCTCTAGGAAATCCACACAATAAACGAAACTATATTATCATATCAGGAAAAGGCAAATTAATATTTAACGGTAAAACACAATTTGCAATGGGAGTGACTCTCAGAAGTGATAATGATGGTGTTATACAATTTGGTCAGAATTTTAGAGCTAATCAAAATTTCACATGCTTTTCTAATACGGAAATCAACTTTGGGGACAATGTGCTCATCGGATGGAACGTTAACATAAGAGATAGCGATGGTCACAAAATCTTAAATGCAAATGGAGAGATTACGAATCTCAACAATAGCATAAACATTGGCAATCATGTATGGATATCTAGCTACTGTGATATATTAAAAGGTTCATCAATACCAGACAATTGCATAGTAGGCTTTAGAGCGTTAGTTACAAAACGTTTCAATGAATGTAACAGCATAATTGCAGGATCTCCTGCTCGAATTATCAAGCAAAATATTAAATGGGAGGTATAAATAAGCAATGAAAGAAAACAACAGAATCTATAAATCTATTCGTAATTCAACATATGCCATACTTGGCCAGATTATCACGATTGCATTGAATTTCATTTCAAGAACTATATTTATACATACACTTGGGGCAATATATTTAGGTATCAATGGGTTATTCACAAATATTTTATCTGTCTTATCATTTGCAGAATTAGGTTTTAGCACTGCTATTATTTATGAAATGTATGCCCCACTAGCCAATAACGACAAAAAGAGAGTAGCCAGCCTAATGAACTTTTATTCAAAAGTCTATAAATATATAGGAAGCAGTATTTTTATTATTGGCATTTTTTTAATTCCTTATTTGCATTTTTTTATAAAGGACCCCTCTATTATTCCAGCAAATCTTCCCCCCTTATGGATCATTTTTTTATTATTCCTTCTTAATACTTCAGCTAGTTATTTCTTTAGTTATAAACGTTCAATAATTGTAGCTTCCCAAAATAGCTATATTGATTCTATTAATCAAATGGAATTCAATATCATTAGAAATATTTTACAGATAAGTGTTTTATTCTTCTTCAAAAGCTTTGTATCATTTCTTATTATACAACTAGTTTGTACATTTTTATCAAACGTTTTTATCTCAATAAAAGCGAACAAACTATATCCTTATCTTCGTAATAAGAAAAAAGAAAAGATTAATTATGAAACTCTTCATAATATAAAAAAAAATGTTTTTGCAATGGCATTTAACAAATTAGGTGGAGTAGCTGTTAGTGGAGTAAATAATTTAATGATAGCAAAATTTGTTGGAATTGTAGCAGTAGGTTATTATTCTAATTATCTATTAATAATAAATACTATAAAAACTATTTTCGTACAATTTTTCATTCCAATTACTGCTAGTATAGGCAATTTTGTCGTTACAAAAACAAAAGAAGAATCACATATTTTATTTCTAAAATTACTTTTTATCAATGCATATATTGCTATATTTTTATCTATATGTTTATCAACCTTGATCAATTCTTTTATTATTATATTTTTGGGGAAAGACTTTGTTTTTTCTACGACCTTAACATTGCTTATTATTTTTAATTTCTACATTGACAGAATACGTCAATCTTCACAAATATTTATCGATGTAAATGGACTATTCTGGCAAATTAAATGGAGAGCATTTTGTGAAGCTGTATTTACAATTATTCTGGTTTCCATTCTATTAATAAAATTTAATATGGAAATAGAAGGTGTAATAATTGGAACATTACTTAATAATATCCTAATAAATTTATGGTGGGAAGGTTACATTATATATAAATATATTTTCAAAAAAAGAGTTTTAAAATATTTACTATTACATATTAAATACATATTAGTATTAATATTTTGCTATATTTGTACATCAAGTATAAGTTCACTTATACCAAACAGTATTATAGGTTTTTTTTTAAAAACTTTAATCTCTATAGTTATTCCTAATATAATAATGATAACAATATTTTATCACACTAAAGAATTTCAATATTTTAAAGATATACTATCAAAAATAATAACACACAAAATCTATAACCATGAGTAAAAATATACACCCATTAATATCGGTAATAATTCCCACATATAATGTTGACAAATATTTAAACAAATGTCTCCAATCAATTTCAGAACAAAGCTATAATAATTATGAAGTTATTATTATTATAGATGGCTCAACAGACAATTCATATCAGATAGCTAAAGAATTTTGTAACACTCATAAGAAATTTCACGTATATTATCAAGACAATGCTGGTTCTGGGCCAGCAAGAAATAACGGATTAAGACATTCCCATGGAGAATTTGTTACATTTATAGACCCTGATGACTGGATTGACAAATTTTATATTGAACATTTAGTCTTTCATTGGGAAAAGACGAAATGTGATCTTATTATTTCAGGATGTATAAATAGTTTTTTTAAAAAAAATGACACTTTCAAAAAATATGTTATAGACAAACCAGAAGTGATAAACTACAATACTATTAAAGAAATCCGTACTAATTATATAACATTATGCCAAAAACATCTTCTAAGTGCTCCAACTAGAAAATTATATAAAATGGATATAATACGTGAAAATAATATTGTTTTTCCTGATTTGAGACGTTCACAAGATATTGTGTTTAACTATAAATATTATAACTACGTTCAAAGTTTATCAGTCACTGATTATTGTGGCTATTATTATAGAATTAATTTATCAAATTATGCATTAAGATTAAAACCCGAATATTACGACACAATCAAACTATTATATACGAATATAAAAAATATGCACAATAATTGGAAAGTACCTTTCGATGATGTGTCATGTTCAACCATCTATTTCAACGTCATTACCGCTTATATAGAATCTCAAATATTACGTAAATTAAAATATGACCATATTTTAGAGGATAATATAATTATGCACATTATTATCACAGCATCCCCTAAAGGAATATACAAAAAATATCTCAAAAAGGCTATAATAGCCAAACAATATAACATTACAAAAGCACTAATCAAATTAAAAATATTTTTTAAATAATAGAGTGATAATATGAAAATAATTCTTAAACTATTAGTGATATTTTTGCCTTGGAAGCTTAAACGATTATGTTTAAACTATTTTTGGAAATATCAAATTCACCCTAAAGCCCATATCGGTTTTTCATTTATCTATCCTAAAAAATTGATAATGGAAGAAGGAGCCCAAATAGGGCATCTCAATGTTGCTATACACCTTGAACAGATTCAGATGGGAAAAGACACTATAATTTCACAACAAAATTGGATTACTGGCTTCCCCTTAAAAGACTGTTCAAATTTTTATGATTTTCCTAATCGCAGACCATATCTGATTATGGAAGAAGGTTCCGCAATATCTAAAAAGCATCATATAGACTGTACAGATCTTCTAACTATTGGAAAATTTACATCTATTGGAGGATATGGAACTCAGATTTTAACCCATTCAACTTCTCTTCAGCATAACAAACAAGCGTGTGGTCCTATAACAATAGGGCATCATTGTTTCATTGGAACTCGATCAGTAATTCTTCCTAATTCTATCTTACCGGACCAGTCTGTATTAGGTGCTGGTGCTGTTATGAAGAAACAATTTACACAATCTTTCTGTTTGTATGGAGGGGTTCCCGCCAAATTCATAAAAGAAATGGATATGAATTATGCTTTTTTCCACAGAACCTACCGACCTTAATATTATCATGAAAAGAATTTGTTTTATAGCTCAATTTCCTCCTCCTATTCACGGATTATCTAAAGCTGTAGCTACCCTTTACAGCTCTACATTACAGTCAAAATACCTTTTCCGACAAGTAGACACCACGAATAACAGAAAGATACTTCAAACACTATGGAAAATTGCAACACATAAAAGTGACTTATTTTATTTTACTATAGCACAAACACGTGGAGGAAACTGGCGAGACCTGTTAATATTAAAGTTATTACAATGGAAAAGAAGCAAATGTCTGATTCATCTGCACGGAGGATATTATCGCACCTTAATAGAAAAAGACTGCGGAAAATTACAAAGAAGTCTAAACTATCAAGCAATAAGCCATGTATCTGGTACTATCATATTAGGTAATTCCTTGAAAAACATTTTCAAAGGAATGATAAATGAGAAAAAAATATTCGTCGTACCCAACTGCGTTGATGAAGAATATATGCTGAATGCCTGTAGCTACAAAGAAAAAATAAACTTATTGGCTTCACAACCTGTATTACATATCCTTTATCTAAGCAACTTTATAGAATCAAAAGGATATAAAGAAGTATTGGAATTAGCAGCCAAAGTACAAACAGAGCAAAAGAATACTCTACATTTTCATTTCGCAGGAAAATTTTTCGAAGAAAAAGAAAGGATGTATTTCGAAAATTTTATAACTAAACATCAACTAGAAAACACCATCACCTATCATGGAATCGTTTCAGGCAAAAAGAAAAATGACTTATTAAACTTATGTAATATATTCATATTGCTTACTCGCTATCCAAATGAAGGACAACCTATCTCCATATTAGAAGCAATGGGAAATGCTATGGCTATTATCACCACCAACCATGCAGGTATCCCCGACATAGCAACAAACAAAGAACACGGACTAGTTATAGATAAAAATAACATCAATTTAAAAGAGATATACGATTATATATTGCGTTTAGATAAAGAACGTTCTTTATTAAGAAACATATGCGAAAGAAATTATAATATAGCTCATTCGAACTATACAGAACAGCAATATATAAACAATATGGATAATGTATTTCAAAAAATATTAGAGCAATGACAGAAGTCCATTTATCTTCTTTCAACACAGGAAATTTTAATAAAGGAGCAGGATTTATAAAACAAACTCTTTGGTATTTTGTCAACGCATTATTTGTACGTGCTTCCTGGAATCCTTTTATGGGAATAAAAGTGTTCTTTCTAAAACTTTTCGGTGCAAAAATAGGGAAAGGACTAGTAATAAAAAATAATGTGAACATAAAATTCCCTTGGAAACTGACATTAGGAAATGATGTATGGTTAGGGGAAAACGCATGGATTGATAATCTTGATGAAGTCATAATAGGAAATAACGTATGCATTTCACAAGGGGCATTATTACTTACAGGAAATCATGACTATACGCTGTCCACTTTCGATTACCGGAATGCCCCTATCATAATAGAAGATGGTGCATGGATTGGCGCAAAAACAGTGGTATGTCCTGGAGTAAAAGTAGAATCACATGCTATACTAACGGTTGGATCCACTGCTACCAGAACAATGGAAGCATACGGAATTTATCAGGGGAATCCTGCACAAAAAATTCGAACAAGGAATATTACAAGATAAAAAATCATCAAGCACTATGAAAGTTTCAATCATTACTTCCTGCTACAACCGGGAAGCCACCATTCGTGGAGCAATAGAAAGTGTGCTGG
>OKXB01003167.1_pt1 | contig 11467 bp, 10 predicted proteins | sample 1601731 | NCBI WGS metagenome assembly OKXB01 (sample SAMN04414077, study PRJEB24778) | human gut metagenome | material: faecal | host: Homo sapiens | reverse complement strand
CGAAAAGGGCGGCATGGCCCTGAGCGTGTACGAGCTCGACGCGCTTCCGGCGCCTGAGGCAGTCGCAGAGCTTAAAGCTCTTGACAAAGTTGAGGCTGTTCGCGTCGTAGATTTCTCGTAGTATGGACGTAGCCGGATTTCTAATAGTGGCCGCAGCGGGATACCTTTTGGGGTCAATTCCGTTTGCGGTTATTATTGCCCGCTTTTGCGGAGTGGATATTCTGAAAGCGGGCAGCGGAAATCCCGGGGCGACAAATGTAAAAAGAGTTTGCGGGAAAGTTCCGGGAAATATATGTTTTATTCTCGACGCCGCCAAGGGATTTTTAGCGACGGCTTGGCCGTTGTACCCATCGGTGTTCGGAGTCCAGTTTTCCGATCCTCAGACTCTTGCGTATGTAGGGTTGTGCTCTGCGATAGTAGGGCACAGCTTTTCTTTATTTCTAAAATTTAAGGGCGGCAAGGGGGTCGCTACTGCAATAGGAGGGCTGTCGGCAATAATGCTCTGGGCGATTGTGGCGGCTCTTGTAGTTTGGATCGTAGTTTTCTATGCGAGCAGATACGTTTCATTGGCGTCGCTCGCACTTGCGGTTGCGCTTCCGATAGCCTCTTTTATAATATATCCGTCGATGCCCGGGCATTTTTACATTTCTCTGGCAATAGCGGCGGTCGTAATTTTCAGGCATAGAAGCAATATTGCAAGGCTTCTAAAGGGCACGGAAAACAGATTTTAGCCTGCGGGCGAAGTGCGCTGTTTTGCGCATTCGTATGATTTTTTGGGGGCGCATTGATTTATGGATACAAAGAAAAGAACATTTAAGATAGGTTTTATAGGGTTTGGGACTGTCGCAGGCGCGGTATGGAAGAATCTCGACGGGGGCAGGCTTACGGCCCGCTTTGGGGTTGACTACGAACTCTCAAAAGTGTGCGTTCGCGATTTGTCTAAAAAGCGCGCGGTTGAAATTCCGCCAGAAAAATTGACCCAGGATCCGTACGATATAATAAACGACCCGGAAATAGACATAGTTTGCGAACTCATGGGCGGCACGGGAGCAGCGTTCGATTATACGATTGCCGCCTTGCGCAACGGCAAGACAGTCGTAAGCGCAAACAAGGCTGTGATATGCGCGCGCGGCGAGGAAATTTTTGCAGAGGCTAAAAAATCGAAAGGCAGCTATTTTTTTGAGGCGAGTGTTGCTGGGGGAGTCCCAATAATAAAGGTTCTTCGCGAAGGGCTTGTCGCAAACCGCTTCCCGCTCATTTATGGCATATTAAACGGCACGTGCAACTATATCCTGACCCGCATGGAGCGCGAAAACGCCGCTTACGAGACAATTCTTGCCGATGCCAAAAGGCTCGGATATGTGGAGGCGGACGAATCTCTGGACCTCGACGGAATAGACGCCTCACATAAGATATCGATACTTGGTTATATAGCGCACGGGGTATGGATAAAGCCTTCGATAGTTTGCGGCATAAGGCGCGTGACCCTTGAAGACATGGCATGGGCGAAGGACTTTGGATACAGAGTTAAGCTCATTGCGGCGGTTCGGACGGTAGGTGAAGAAGGCGCGCTGTTTGCGTCTGTGTATCCGGCGTTCGTGCCGCTTTCAGACGCGGTGGCGAACGTAAATGAGGTGTACAACGCAGTTGCGATAACCGGAGATGTAGTGGGACGGACTATCCACATTGGGCGCGGTGCAGGCGGCGACGCGACTTCAAGCGCAGTAATCGCCGATATTTTTGACGCCATAAAATATATTTCCGGGGAGCCAAAGACACTAATCCCGACGCCGCCTGAAAAAGTTAGGGTAGCCGAGCTCGACGAAGTGTCAGGAGAGTTTTATATTAGGCTCGAAGTGGACGACGAGGCAGGGGTTTTGGCGTCGATAGCCAAGACGCTGTCGGATTGTGGCATATCGATAGAGACCTTGATGCAGCGCTCATGCAAGACGGAGGGAAGGGCGTGGCTGCTTCTCACAACCCACACTACGACCGAAGGCGCCATACAGAGGGCATGCGAAGAGTTGAAAAACAATCCAAAAGTGTCGTCGGAGCCGTTTGTGCTGCGCTTTGGGTATTAGTTTTTTGAATGTTGCGGCTTCTCTAATATCGCGGCGGGTATATTTTTGACCGTTTGTTGATTTGCAGTGTCGAGCCGCTAAATATAGTGAATTTTTTACTTTTTTGAAAACACCCGCATTTGCGGGCGTTTTTTTATTTTATGGATTTGATGGCGGCGCTGGTGGCTGCGCTTTTAATTTATAAATTAACCAGTAGGATTGCGCCAAATTTGGGAACTGGTTTCAATCGTGTGTGTCAAAAACTGGCAGTGTGTGCGATTTTGTCACATATTGAATTGTGCCTCTTTTTATTAAGCGTCTAATCATTAAATTATTGCATTCTGGCATAACAAATGCTAGATATAAAAGTATATGAATATCAATCCCGAAAAACTCACAGAAAAAAGCGTGGAGGCCATCAATGGCGCCATAGAGATAGCCAAAGGCAGGGGTAACACTGAAGTACAGCAGGTACACTTGTTGGCGAGTCTTGTTGCGCAGGACGGCGGCATAGTTGGAGCGCTGCTTTCTAAAATGGGCGCCGACAAGCGTTCGGCGTTGGAACTCGGCATACGCCGTGTTCTCGATTCGCTTCCAAAGGTTTCGGGTTCGAATACCGACGTGTACATGAGCAATTCATGCTCGCAGACAATAGGGCGCGCGGAGGAGATAGCCAAAAAAATGCGCGACGACTTTGTCTCGACCGAGCACATGTTTTTAGCGATAATCGAAAACCCCGAGCCCTCCCAGATGGCGGATCTTTTTAGGAGTCTGCAAATAACGCGAGACTCGGTGGAAGAAATAATTAAACAGATGAGAGGAAACGATCACGTGACTACAAAAACACCGGAAGACACTTACGACGTTCTCGAAAAGTACGGCGCGGACTTAGTTAAACTTGCCGGGGCCGGCAAGCTCGACCCTGTCATTGGCCGCGAGGACGAAATAAACCGCGTAATTAGAATTTTGTCCAGAAAGACTAAAAACAACCCCGTTCTCATAGGCGAGCCGGGCGTTGGTAAAACGGCTATAGCCGAAGGCTTGGCGCAGCGCATTGTGCGCCGCGACGTTCCAGACGGATTGAAAGACAAGACCGTATTCGCCCTCGATATGGGCGCGCTGATAGCCGGCGCAAAATACCGCGGCGAGTTTGAAGAGCGCTTAAAGGCAGTTCTAAATAAAATAAAAGAGAGCGAGGGCAAGATAATCCTGTTTATCGACGAGCTCCATACGATAGTCGGAGCCGGAAAGACTGAAGGGTCGATGGACGCCTCCAATATGCTAAAACCGATGCTCGCGCGCGGCGAGTTGCGGTGTGTCGGCGCTACTACCCTCGACGAATACAGGCAGTATATCGAAAAGGATCCCGCTCTCGAACGCCGGTTCCAGAGCGTCTATGTCGCGGAACCCGACGTCGAGACTACAATATCCATATTGCGCGGGCTCAAAGAGCGCTTCGAGACTTTCCACGGCGTGCACATTCAAGACAGGGCGCTAGTAGAGGCGTCTGTGCTAAGCGACAGGTATATTTCAGGGCGCCAGCTCCCCGACAAGGCGATTGACCTTGTCGATGAGGCTTGCGCGAGAATCAAGACACAGCTTGACTCTATGCCCACAGACCTCGACACGATGCTGAGAAAAGTGCGCAGGCTCGAAATAGAGGAAAAAGCTCTTGTAAAGGAAAACCACGATGAGAAACGCCTCGAAGAAGTCCGCAAAGAGCTCGCCCAGCTTCGCACGGATTCCGCAGCGATGAAGGCAAAATGGGAGGCTGAAAAAGAATCAACCAAGAAGGCCGTGACTTTGCGCGAGAAAATCGAGGCCGCAAAAATGCGCATGGAGCGCGCCGAGCGCGACTACAATCTGACCGAAGCCGCCGAGATAAAATACGGCGAACTTCCAAAGCTTGAAGAAGAGCTTAAAAAAGCAATGGAAGTCGAGAAGGAAGGCAATTCTCTGATAAGCGAGAGCGTGAACGCCGACGAGATAGCGGCGATTGTCGCCGAATGGACGGGAATTCCTGTAAAGAAGCTTGTTGAAAGCGACAAGGAAAGACTCTTAAAACTTCCGGAAATATTGCACCACAGGGTGGTCGGTCAGGACGAGGCGGTCGAGAGCGTCGCCAATGCGATTCTCCGCTCGCGCGCTGGAATACAGGATCCCAAGCGCCCGACGGGAACATTCCTATTCCTCGGGCCGACGGGCGTTGGAAAAACAGAGCTTGCGAAAACTCTAAGCGAGGCGCTTTTCAACAACGAAGAGAACATGGTAAGAATCGACATGTCCGAGTACATGGAAAAACATTCGGTGGCAAGGCTCATAGGCGCGCCGCCCGGATATGTCGGATACGAACAGGGAGGCCAGCTGACCGAGGCGGTTCGCCGCAGGCCGTATTCTGTCGTGCTGTTCGACGAAGTTGAAAAGGCACACCCGGAGGTTCTAAACACTCTATTGCAAGTAATGGACGACGGAGTGTTGACGGATTCGCAAGGGCGCAAGGTAGACTTCAAAAACACCGTCATAATAATGACGTCCAATATAGGGGCGCGCTTTATTACCGACGGTAAAATAGAGCCTGACGGCTCGCTTTCGGAATCTACCCGCGAGGGTGTTATGGCCGAGGTAAGGGCGCACTTTAAACCCGAATTTATCAACAGAATTGACGACATAGTAATGTTCAAGGCGTTGCAGCTTCCGGAGATAGTAAAGATAGTAAAGCTGCAGATAGATTCGCTCAACAAGAGGCTCGAACCGCAAAATATAAAGGTGGAGCTTACAAAAGGCGCGTACGATTTCCTCGCCGAAAAGGCATACGATCCGCTCTATGGAGCGCGCCCGTTAAAGAGGGTCATAAACAACAGAATAGAAAATCCGCTTGCCCGCGCAATAATTTCCGGAAAGGTTACGGAAGGCGGCGTGATGAAGTTTACGGAAAAAGATTTGGCATAAACCCTTTTCCTTTTGCGACGCGCAATTCGATGGTTTTTATACCGCGGGTTGCGCGTTTTTTTTCTGCTTAACTGATTGTTTTTCCCGGCGGATTTTTCTGAGTTTGCGCGCAGTTTAAAGTATCCCTAACCCGTGCGCATTATTTATATGGTAATATTTTTTTACAGGGCAGTGTACATACAAAAAAACGCCGCGGAGTCATGGTGCCTCCGCGGCGTTGCGATTATAACAGACTATTTCATTTCCAAATTTTTTTTATCGGAGCACGCGCAAGTTTTCCCGCGGCAGCACCCGCAGCATTCTCCGCATGCCCCATTTCGGGAGGCAGCTTTGAGCTTCTTTGAAAGCCTGAACAAAAGCAGGCACGCAACGATAACTGCGATAAGAGCTATTATTGTTTTTTCCATAAAAATATCTCCAATCTAAGGTTTTTAATCCAATCTTCTATCCTATCCCAAAACCTTTGTGCCTATTCCCAAAAGTGTTCCTGCCTGATATATTATAAAAGTCAAAACATAGGCTATTGAAAAGAGCATTGCGGCTTCGAATATCGGCGCTTTCCAAGAGTTGAGCTCCCGTTTTATAATTGCGAGGGTTGCAAGGCACGGTATTGAAAGCAGACAGAAAACCATAATGCAAAAGGCTTGTAGCGGAGTGTATGTTTCTGCGAGTTTTTCGCGCAGAGTTTGGCTTTCTTCGTCACTCTCTCCCTCGGAATAGAGAATCCCAAGCTGGGAGACAAACACTTCTTTTGCGGCAAGCGCGCCGATTGTGGCGGTCGTGAGCCTCCAGTCAAATCCGATTGGCTCGAATACTGGCTCGAAGAATTTTCCAACGCGCCCCGATATTGTATATTCGAGCATTTCGGCCGATTTCTCATTTTGGAGTGCTGCGATTGATGCATTGGCTTTTGCCGCCGTATTGACAATATTTTTCTGCTCGGCTGTCAGATTTTTTTCGTACAGTACTTCAATAAGGCTTTCTGGCATAATGTAAGAGTTTCCTTCAATTTCTGCAATGTCTGCGGCGCCGAGGACCCCTCCAACCTCCAAAATTTTAATCTGATCTTCTGATATTTTCGCGGAGGAGATTTCTTTCGATATGAGGGTGTCGTAATCTTTCGAAAATTCGGTCTTTTCCGGGAAGGTATTGCACGCGTACAATATTATGGAGGTTGCAAGAATTATAGTGCCGGCTTTTCTCAGGTACACTTTGCCTTTGTCCCACATATGCAGAAGCAGGCTTTTTAGCGTGGGGAATCTGTAAGGCGGCAGTTCCATGAGGTACACTTCGCCTTCCCCCTTGAAAACCGTTTTTTTCAAGGCGAGCGCGGCAAGAAGCGCAACCGCTATGCCGAGTATGTATATCGTCCACATTGTAAATGCCTGGTATTTTTCCGCGAAAAATGCCGGTATTATTAGAGAGTATATTGGCAGGCGCGCACTGCAACTCATGAGCGGCAACACCATTATGGTTGCCTTTCTGTCGCGTTCCGACTCTATCGAGCGCGTTGCCATTATGGCAGGCACGCTGCACCCAAAGCCGAGAACAAGCGGCACAAAAGATTTCCCTTGCAGTCCGAAACGCCTCATCACTCCGTCCATGATAAATGCTGCGCGCGCCATATATCCGCTTTCTTCGAGAAGCGCGAGCGCAAGAAACATAAACAGTATGTTAGGCAAAAATACGACAACTCCGCCGACACCTCCGATTATCCCGTCTGTCAAAAGGTCTCTTATGTAGGGGAGAGTGCCGCTTCCCCATGCGGATTTTATGCCGTCTCCGAGGGCCGCAAACGCTTCTTCAATCCAGCCCATTACGGGATCGGCGCATGCAAATGTAAACCAAAAGGTAGCGTACATTATTGCAAAAAATATCGGCAGGCCCAAAAACTTATTGGTGACGACTGTGTCAATGGCGTCGGAAATATCGCGCCTTTTTTGGGCGGGGAAGGAGATTGCGCCGCGGCATGCGCCTGCTATTATTGCGTATCTTTTATCCGCCATGAATGTGGGCGTATCGTCTATTGCGTGGATGGCCGACAAGTGCTTTATTTGTCTTGAAACCTCCTTCCAGACGGGCTGCAGCTCCGGAATTTTCATCGTGCAGGTGTCGCTTTCGAGAAGTTTTATGGCAAAGAATCGAGGGGGTATATGGGTAAATCTTTCTATATTTAATGCCTTAATTTTCCCCGCTATTGCTTCTATCGATTCGTCCAAGTCTTTCCCGTATGATGGCGATTGCGCGGCATGGGGCTTGCGATTTGAGAGCATCAGGGAAATTTTTTCAATAAGGGGCTTTATTCCGTCGTAATTGCGGCCCACTGTCTGCACAATTTGCAAACCAAAGTATTTTTCAAGTTTTGGAATGTCAAATTTTATCCCCTTTTTCTGCGCGTCGTCGCTCATATTAAATGCTACGACCATAGGAATTCCAAGCTCGGCAAGCTGCGTTGTAAGATAGAGGCTTCTGTTGGGGGCCGACGAGTCAATAACATTTATAATTAAATCAATCTTCCCGCTTGTTAGTTCATCGAATGCGACAGCCTCCTCTGGGGAGATGGAGGAGAGCGAGTATATTCCGGGCAGGTCAATAAGCTCAATTTGAATGTTTCCGATTGAGAATTTTCCGGACTTGCTTTCTACCGTGACACCCGGATAGTTACCGACATGCTGCCTTGCGCCTGTCAGGCAGTTAAATATCGAAGTTTTGCCGCAGTTTGGATTTCCGGCAAGTGCGATTCTGAAAAGTTTTTTCATAGCGCGCAGTCTTTTTCCAGGAGGATATTTTTAGCGTCTAAGGAATGAATCGTTATGCTTGTTTGCATAACCTTTACCCTTATTAGGCCACCAAATGGCGCGCGGGATTGTATTGCAAGCTCTGTGCCCGGAACAAGCCCAACGTCGGCGAATTTCTTTTCGCCGCGCGAGTGCGGGATTATTTTAAGGATTTTACCTGAAGATCCGACGGGCATATCTGCGAGCGTCGTTGTTTCTTCGTTTGCTTTGTCGTTTTTTGTAAATTTATCCATTGAAATTTTTTTTAGTGAAGGGGCTGGTATGCTACAAAGTTAGCCTAATCTAACTCTAATTCTCAAAAAAACAGCCAAATTGCATTTTGGCTTTCTTAGCGTTTGGGCTTTTAGAGAGAAAAGGACTAAAATCTGGGGGTATAAAAGTTAGATAAGTGTAACTTGTCAAGGGAATTTTTTTTCTTTTTTTTCGCAAACTTGTACTTTTTTTAATTTTTTAGGCGTTAAAAACATCTTTCGCAGCGTTAACATTTGCCGCTACATTGCTCGCCCCGAGCGTCTATGCGGCAAACACATCTATACATTATTATAACCAAACTAAGGTTTACTACGAGCTTAACGTAGATACTACCCCTGGATATTTAAAGTTGAATTTTTATACTAATGAAACTCAGCCGCCGCCGGTAGGAGTTTTTTTGAGAAAAGGAACAGGCGAAAACCAGAGCGGTGTATTCAATATCACAAACTTGACCATAAGCGGCAGAGATTATGGCGCGGGTTTCGGCAACTTCCAAAGGTGCATTTTAAACCTTGAAGAAGGCACAAATCTGAACATGTCGGGCTACGCAGATATATCCGGCAAATTGTCTGCAACCAATGCCAACATTACAGCAGAATATTTGAAACTAAATGCATATGCCATATTCGAAATGCAGGGCGGAAATTTGTCACTGACCGGGACATCGCCATTGTATAGTCAGAAAATCTATGGAACAATGTCGCTTAACAATGTGGAATTTAGCGCTAATTATAACCTTATAATTGCTGGAGGAAATTTTGGAGCTTCCGAAGAAAATGGTTACAAGGGCTACGATCTTAATTGCGCAGACGTTGTATTTTCCGGGAATACCACTATGACGGGCACAGAAATAGAAGTGCGCGACACCAATAAATTATCCGTTCTCGACAATGCAGTAGTTGACGTAAATTCGCTTGATGCGTCCAACCTCTCCGTTTCGACAAGCGCGCAAATCCACATTTCTTCCGCAAGCGCCCTGTCTGTCGATGCGCTTACTTTGGTATTGAATGACCTTTCCGCCGTGGATCTGTCCAAAATCTTCATAACCGATAACGGCGACGCAATCGCTTTCGACCAAGACCTAACTAATATTACCGTGACAGACCAGCTCGGGAACGAGTTTCAAGACGTTGTTTTCGACTTTAACGAAGACGGAAATGTAATAGGCATAGCTTCCGTTCCCGAACCTTCAACGTATGCCGCAGTCTTCAGTCTGCTCGCGGCCGCGTTTGCAGTGTGCCGCAGGCGCAAATAGGATATTTTTTTAATCCAATAAAAAGCTCTCCTTATGGAGGGCTTTTTTTGTGCGTAAAAAGCAACAGCTATTTGAGAAATCGTCGGAATTTACGCCCAACCAAGCGGCTAAGATAAAAATATTTGAGACCGCATAGCAGGGCGAAAAAACTTTGTCTTTTGCTAAATATGCGACCCAATAAAACAATGTACCGAATAAAAAAACAATATTCTACACGTTGGATTTTATTAATCCAAATCCGAACGGGCAAAATTTAAAAGCGGGCAATATAAAAATCTGCAATAGATAAAAGCAATTTTTTATTGATGCAAAAGCCTGCCCAATACCTGCCAGACAAAAAACTTTGCCGCGTAAAATAGCAGTTATTTTTCGCGGTTCTTGCGCCTAAAATTAATTACCATGCGCTTTACGCCAAAATATGTAAGCGGCGTCATTATGGCCGCAAATAGCGCGCCTCCCACGAGAAACCCGACAATGAGGTCAAAGCCCGTGTTCATTAACGCCTCATAGCTTTGTGTGTTAATCACGTCAACCATTGCTTTTTTTATCGCCTCATAGCTTAGCGGTCGCCCTGTGATTAAGCATCCTACATAGCATTGGACAGGATATATTAAAAAGATGGTAAAATGGTTTGTTATCAAAGTCCCAATGGTTGCTCCAATCTTGCTGCCCTTTAAGATAAAAGACGTTGGGATTGAAAACATAAGCTGAAGCCCGAACGGGCATATGCAACCCCAAAACATTCCGATTGCCCAGCCCCGGGCGATATATTCCGGAGAAGCCTGTTCGCGGACTATTTTGTTGTACAAAAGTTTTAACTTTTCCGTAATTTTTGACATACTCGTATTTTTTATGCGCGTTTTTCGCCCATTATCTTACGGTGCAGGGCAATGTATGCAATAATCGCCACGGCAAGCCCGCCTATTATCCACAAATAGTGCTCGTTAATTATGTCAGATCCTTTATGAATTAGTTCCAAATAAGATATGTCGCCCGTCAGATATCCTAAGTAATATCCGACACCTGCGAGGATTGTTGTCCATATCCCGGCTCCAAGCCCTGTGAATAGGGTAAATCTTGCGATATTCATTCTCGACAGCCCTGCGGGGATTGAAATGAGCTGCCTAATCGCGGGTAGCAGGCGGCAGACGAATGTCACTATTTCCCCGTATTCCCTAAAAATTTCCTCCGCGCGGTTTAGGGCATTTTCTTTTAGAAAGAAATATTTTCCGTATTTATGCAGAAAGGGCCTGCCGAGCTTTATCGAGAGCGCGTAGTTTACGAAAGCCCCGGCTATGGAACCCGCCGTGCCGAGTATTATAATTATCAACAAGTCTGACAAATGCGAGGCTGTGAGCATATTGTATCTTGCCACCAAAAAACCTGCCGGTATCATAACCACTTCGCTTGGAAACGGTATGAAAGAGCTTTCTATCGTCATAAATACGAATATAAAAAGGCAAAATAATACGGGGTATGCTTGCGAATACGCCGCAAATGCTTCAATGTAGTTTGCTATAATATCTGCTGACATGGCTGTGTAGATTCCGCCTGTTTAAGAGTGTATTTTTCAAACAATAAAGGCAAGTTTGGCCGCCCTCGTCAATCTATAAAATGCGGTTCTTTTGCGCAGAAAGTAAATTTATATTTCTTGCAAAAATTTTGCCGCCTAAACTTGCCGCTTCAAAAGCTCAAGCGCGCGATTTGAAAATTTATGGATCCGCAGAATTAAAAAAAAGTTTGGCGCGATGCCAAACTTTTTGGAGAATGATTGCGCTATAAAAACTTCTCGATGGCTTCAAAATCGCGCCTTGCCGCGCCTATGTTAGACGAGTGCCATTTCTTGGCGGATTCGGCGAGCGTTTTTCTCAATTCCGGATTTTTTGCAAGCCGCTCAATTTCAGCAATGGCGCTTTCGGCGTCCTTTACTTTTATCGCCGCCGCTGATTCTTCAAGAGTTGCGCAGATGCGCCTGAAATTCGACATATTCGGCCCGTATACCATAGGCACTCCGAGCGCGGCGCAGTCTATCGGTGTTTGGCCTCCATCGTTCGGGGGGAGGGACTTTCCTATAAAGGCTATATCGGCTATCTGGGTAAGCGTGCGAAGCTCGCCGGTAGTGTCGGCGAGATACGCGAGCGTCCCGGCGGGGG
>OKXB01003139.1_pt1 | contig 11568 bp, 6 predicted proteins | sample 1601731 | NCBI WGS metagenome assembly OKXB01 (sample SAMN04414077, study PRJEB24778) | human gut metagenome | material: faecal | host: Homo sapiens | reverse complement strand
CCTCCACCAACCATTCTGCGCTACCGGCACCGACCATCCGGTGCACCACCTGTTGTGTTGCCGGATCAACGAACACCAACGTAGGGAATGCCTTCACGCCGAACTGCGTTTTCAGTATAATGCCGTCCTCGTCTTTTTCCATATCATACTTTGCATTCACAAAGGTCTGATTAAAGTAATCGGCTACTTCATCCTTAGTAAACACATTATTCGCCAGCATCTTACACGGGCCGCACCAGGAAGTGTAACAGTCTACGAAAATCAGCTTTTTCTCCTTCTTCGCTTTTTTCACAATCTGCTTCCACACTTTGGTCTGCTCGAAATTGATACTGCGGTTTTGAGCCTCCGCACCAAACAGAATTCCGGCAACCAACATAACCAATAAAAATACTTTTTTCATAATCCTTTTTTATTTCAATGAGTATTCAAATATACAACATCAAATTTTAATTACATCCCCATCGCCGGCATAGCCACGCTTTTCTTAGCGCCACCATTCACCATCTCTTCCAGCTTGTCCATCAGTTTCTGTCCCCGCAGGTTCTTGCCCACTATACGGCCTTCCTGATCCAAGACCAAAATATAGGGAATTCCGGAGAACTGATACAGTTTCATCACATCCTTTCCGGCCTTGGGAGCCTGTACCTGTGCCCAAGGCATATTCTCATCCTTCATGGCTTTTCTCCAGGCATTGCCATCCTTGTCAATGGAAACACTCAGGAACTCGACCCCTTTCTCGTTATAAGCCTCGAAAGCCTCTTTCAGATGGGGAATTTCCTGACGGCAAGGTCCACACCAAGAAGCCCAGAAATCAAGCACTAAAATCTTGCCTTTAAAGTCCTGAGGTCCCAGGTTTTTATTTCCATCCTGAGTCGGATATGAAAACTCGGGAGCCACCTTACCTTCAGCCAGACGCTCTTTTTGAGCCTTCGCCTCAGCCATATCCGCTTTATATTTTTTCAACGGTGCATAATCCGGGTTCTTAGCTTCCAATTTAGCCAGCACCTGCTCTACCAATGCGGCATTCTCATTTCCGCGCAGCATCGGCAACACTGCCAGCACACTATTCCGGTCGGCATAATGCTCGGCAATATACTTGCTCCGGGCTCTGGACTCGTCGCCCAGCATGTCATAAAATTTCATGGAAGTTTCCTGCTTCGCCTGCATATCCAATCCCTCAATCCGATATACTCCCTGCGAAACACCGATCATCAGCTGATAGCCCCGGTAACTGTCCCAGTTCAACAAGTTCATCACCTCATTGTTAGGACCTCCGTTGATGTGTACATACGGCGGGTTTTTGATTTTAATCCGGGCCGTATCCATACCGCGGAAATTGATTTCCAAATCTTCATCTTCTGCCCAGAACTGCACGGACTGCCATTTCTGGCACTCTAACGTATACACACCGGGACGATCCACTTTCATGGTAAACTGGTAAGTCCCGTCAGCATTCACTTTACAGGAGTCGATAATGGTCTTGTCAAAACCGTTCCGTTCCACAATCTCCATGTTAAACTGATTGTCCGGAAACTGTACTTTACCCTTAATGGTAATCGTATCCTTTTTAGGAGCTGCACAGGATGCTACTAAAAGGCATCCGCCCAACACTGCATTTAAAACTCTTTTCATACTTTATTTCTACTTATTTTTCTTGATAATCCTGTTTCAAATCATTAGCCACTCTTTCAAAATAAACTTTAAACGACATCGGTCCTTCTTTCGATTTTGCCGCAGCATCATCCATCCATTTGGCCACCCTCAACCGCAAAGTCTGGTCTTTGCACAAACGGTTCACACGCAATCCCCAATTGTAAAGGATCACATCCCCCACAGAACCCGATTTCAATTTTACATCACCCAAGTCGACATAAGTTTCCCAGTCGCCCAATTTCTCCGCATTGTTCATCCGGGCATCGGAAATAATGTCTTCAACACCTTCTACATCCGTCTTTTTCAAACGCTTGCAATAACGGTTAAACCCTTTTTTGTCAAAAGTCGCCTCCTCTCCCTGACCGGTCACAAAGCGGTTCGCCCCGATGATATAAACCACGCGGATTTTGTTTTTTACCTCTTTCTCACCGATGACTTGGGCCAATTCATTGCGATGTTCATACACATAGGCAAACACATCCGAATCCACATCCTCAACATATTTGGCGAACAGGTCCCAATATTTCCGCTCACTCAATTTCGCCTTGTCCAAGGTAGCGAAATAATCCAGACAGACCTTTTCGGTCACTTCTCCCCGATTGGCCAAATCCAAGGCGCTCATATATGTTTCGATGAACTCCGGTTCCCGGTTTCCCGCTTTGTAGGCTTTCTCCAAAGAAGCCACCCCTTGGCCATCCAACGCCAAACCGGCCTGTTTCAATAGTTCTTCCGCAGGCATTCCGCCAACGATACAATGTTGTAACTCACCGTCTCCATTCAGGAAAAGAAGTGTCGGGAATGCGTTCACGCCATATTGTTTTTTCAAGGCCGGTCCCTCACCTTTTTCCATATCCACCTTAGCATTCACAAACTTTTCATTAAAGAAAGCAGCCACATCGGGATCGGTAAAGACCTCCTTCGCCAACATCTTGCACGGCCCGCACCAAGAAGTATAACAATCCATAAAAATCAGTTTATTTTCCTTCTTAGCCTGTTCCAGCACCTCTTGCCAAGTCCCTTTGAAAAAGGCGATACCTTCTGCTTTCTTCAATGCCTCCTCTCCATAACCGATGAAAGCATCTGCTTCCGTATAGCCCCCTGCCAAATGAACCAACTTACCGTTACCGTTCAAGAACAGGAAAGCCGGATAGCCACGTACCGCATATTTCTCCGCCAGCTCTTTTTCTTTACCGAAATCAATTTTTAAGTTAATGAAATGCTCGTTGTAGAAATCAGCTACTTTGTCCAAGGTAAACACATTCTTTCCCATCATCACGCACGGCTGGCACCAAGCGGTATAAGCGTCAATGAAAACCAATTTATTCTCTTTCTTGGCTTTTTCCAATGCCTCTTTCAAACCCATCTCCTCAAAAACAATGGAGCGTTTATTGTTCCTTTTCACCTCAGCCTGCTCCCAAGCCTTTTTCCCTCTTTCCAAGAAAAGTTCCGGATTTTTAGGCAACAGAAACGGACTGACCGTACCCAAAATATCACCGTTCGGCATGAAGAAAGCGTAAGTAGGATACATATTCATCACTAATTTCGGAGCAAAAGCCTTGCCCTCTTCGGTAGCCATATCGATACGGATGGCCACCACATGCTGTTTGCAAAACTCCAGGTTGGCAGGCACTTTCTGCCATACAGCCTCTTCTTTATCTTTTTGTTTCTGCGCCTCTGCCGTAGCGGGTTTCCGCATGGCATCCACCAAAATAATCTTATTCTCTTTCTGCGCCAACTCCGCTGCTTGCTCCCATGTCAAATTTTGAAACACGTTTTTTTGGGCATTTCCTGTCAACGCCAACACTAATATGACAAACAATATGAATACTTTTTTCATATCTATTATTATAATAACTTACATACTGCAATATTACGACACAACTGCATCGTGCTGTGGATTTCTAATTATTCCTACTACGAACTTTGCAGTTGTGCCGATAAAATAGTATTCTCTAAAATCCTATTGATCTAAACCATTCCTTCTACCCGGACAATACTCCATTACTTGACGTATTCGTGTCACTTGATCCAATGTAAAATTATTCCGCAAAGAAGCATCCCGATTATTATCCATGGCATTATTGGCTAAAAATTTCTCTCCATCATAGCCTGTTTTTTTCAACCCGTCACCCCATTGATTTGTGGAGTATTGCTGCGTATCTGAACAATAATCATCCCCGTCCAAATTAGTACTTACCAATCCATAAAATGACCCGACAAAGGGATAAAGCTCTATTTTCTTCCCACCTCCAGGTCTAAACAAGGTAGCAGGCACTCCGACACAAGTATTAGCATAATTACGAGTAGGTATTGAATAATCAGATACAATCTCACTTATTCCCGGAATCGCATCATTCCCATCCGGAACAACTTGCCATTGTGGACGCACAGTGCTCATACTCATATTAGCTCCACTTTGAATAATCACGATATTCAAATAACGGTCCGGATCCCAAATACGGCTTGCATTTTCATTCATATAATTAATAAATGAATTTACATCAAACCCCCAATTCCCTTTCTTTAAATTATTTTCATCATAATCAATCCGGTTATAACCCGGTTTCAACAACTCTACTCCATTGGCATTCTTGGTCGCCAAACGGAAGGTTATATTCGCTGCGGCCCCATTAGGTCCTCTTCCCAATTTGTTATTAAAAACATCATTCATGTTTTGGACGGCTTCTTCCAAAAATTCATATTCGATTTCTTGGTAAGAAAGTTTATTATAACTAGGATCACTAGGTTTCAGTTCAAACACATGGAATATCACATCCACATATTTTAAAGGGAAAGGTTCCGGTTTCGGGCGTAAGGTTACTGTCTTCGGTTTAGATACCTTATCCCCTATTTTTGCGGTAAAGGTTACCGTACCAGGGGTAGCGTCCTCCGTAGACCATGAAGTTCCGACCTCTTCCGTTCCTTTGAAGATCTTGATAGAACCTTGAGGCAAACTTTCAAGGTTAATCTCAACCAGTGAATCAACACGCACTCCTTCTTCGTTCGTCATCTTCACTTTTCGGAATGCCTCTACGATAAAATCTAAAGATGCCTGTCCGTCAGCAATCAATTTTAAAGAGCCTGTTGAAAAATAGATAGAATCGATATCATCTATATTCGGCACATACATCTCATAATCGTAGGTATCTTCATTGCAACTACCTAAAAGGAAAGAAGTAAAGAAAGTAAAAAGAAATATCCATTTTTTCATAACTGTTTCTTTTAAATTTCAACAATCAGTGAATTAAAATTCAATCTGCACCCAACCTTCATTTTGAGAAATGGCATTATTTTGTTGCAACTCCTCCAAAGGTATCGGCAAAGCGTATTGGTAAGCATTAGTCCCTACCGTCAGATCATACGTTTTTTCAAAAAAGACCAAATGACGGCTAAGTGTTCCTCCATACTTTTTCAAATCCAACCAACGTTTGTCCGTATCCGCAAAAAACTCTTTACGACGTTCATGTAAAATCTCTGTCAATAAGCCTTCCCCACTTGAAGTCGCTGCAGTTCCCGCATTGCGGAAAGCTTTAAACGTATTCAATACCCCAACTGCATCTCCTCCCGTATGATACAAAGCTTCCGCCAAAATCAAATAAGCTTCTTCCGGCTTGAACAAGACACAATTACCATTTTTCTGTCCATAACTTCTTCCATCAGGCCAACTGCTTGCTATGGTTGCTGGCGCACTAAAATAAGCGTCATGACGAATATCATCCGATGTGAAAAGCGAATAAAATTCTTGTTCCACAGGAACATTTACCGGCTTGTATCCGATATAATCCCAAGTAGAGCCATAAATACCCGCAGTAGCCGCATACGTCTGGCCTCTCATATACAATCCAGGATAACTGGAATTACCGTTTGCCGCTACAGCCTTAAACTCCGCTGTTGTCTTCGGAATCAAAGTTTCCGTTCCTTCTATAGCCTCCTTCGCATATTTTGCAGCATTTTCGTAATCGGTTTCTTCTTTAGCTCCGGATTCTGCCTTAAACCAATATACTTGAGCCAATATATGATTTACCCGAAGTTTACGGAAAAACAAATTGAACGATTCATTGGGCTCACTTACAGCAAGTAATTCATGGGCACGATTCAAATCAGACAAAATAATCTCATAAACCTCCGACTGGGATTTACGCGGCATGCTTACTCCTACCACCTGTTCTCCCGTATGCAAATACACCGGAATACCTACTTTCTCGTCTTGATAAGGAGCAAAATACTGCAATAACTTAAACAGATAATAAGCCCGGTGAGTCACCATTTCACCCATAACCCTGTTCCACTCATCCTGATCATCAAAAGTAATATCACTCATTTGATCAATCAAAGCATTTAAAAAACCGACTACTTCATAATAATTCAGCCATATCGATTTCGGTGTATCAAAATCATTCCAAAGACAAGCATTGGCATATTGCCTCTCCTGCATATGCTGATTCATATCCACCAAATAATGATCAGGAATGGCCTTGTTAAAATCGATATTATCAGAATAGGCCTCGAACATGACAATCATATTAGAAGTAAAAAGAGGTGATAACCCCACAATGGATGTATACCCCGGTGCGGCTTGACCACTAAGATACCCGGACAATACCGATTTAATGTCATCCAAGGATTGGACAGAACGTTCATTTTTTGCCGGCAAATCCAAAAACTGAGTACATCCGCCCAAACATCCTAAAAATGCTAAAACTAAAATGTATTTATATATTTTCATAACCATCTATTTTATAAACCAATACTGAAAGTCAACGTATAACTTCTGGTATTCGGATAACCAAAAGGAGTCTGTGTCTCCGGATCTGTTCCCCGGTAAGGAGTAATTGTAAATAAATTACCTGCAACCAATGTCGCTTTTAAAGTTGATAAAGACAATTTTTGCATCCATGCACGAGGCGCACGCCATGTCAAGGCCAATTCATTGCATTTCAGATAATTTCCTTTATCCAAATCAATATCAATCAAATAATTAGTGTAATTGGATACTGAATTACGAAATACAGGCACATCCGTTATATCACCGTATTGCCTCCAACGATACTGCATGTCACACAAGCGGTTTGTACGGCTCGCTGTGATATCGTCGACCATACCATCCGGTCCATTTTTCCGATCTTGAAAGTTTAAAATTTTATTACCCGTCGCAAAAACAAAATTAGCATATAACTCAAATTGTTTATAAACCAAACGAGTATTAAACCCTCCAAAAAATTTGGGATCCAGTTGGCCGATATAATAAGGGACATACTTCTCCTGCAAATCTTTCTGAATTATCGTTGACAAATCAATCACCTCATCCGTAAATTGATACGTCACTGAAGATCCATTAACAACAGATTCTTTACGTTGAGCCTTTACCATCATATGACCATTTTCCGGATTTACATGTGAAAATTTATAACCGAACCAACCATTTGTCGGATAACCTTCTATGTTCTGGGTCACAGAATTTGCAATTCCAGGGATGATATTCTCATATACATCATCCAAATTATTCTTCACTTTTGTCAAATTTCCTCCAATCTCCCATAATATATTACGATTCTTTATCACTTCCAAACGTACACTATACTCAAATCCTTTATTAGACATTTCTCCGACATTCACGGTAGCATCAACACGTCCAACAGAAGGAGACAATTTCAAATTATCCAACAAATCAGTTATCTTTTCATTGAAATAACGCCCCTCCATGTTAATACGTCCTTTCAATAAAGACAATTCCAATCCTAAATTCATCTCTCGCTTACGTTCCCATTTAATAGTCGGATTTCCAAAACGGAAATCAGATGCACTGACAATGCCATCATATACTGTAGAACCTAACAGATAAGAGTGAAACGGATAAACTGAACGGTTGATACTACCACGATAACCGAATCCGAACGATACTACCAAACGGCTTAAAATATCTTCATAAGGTTTCAAGAAATGCTCACTATGCGCGTTCCATTTCACACCAGCAGACCAAAGCGGTGCAAACTGATTGTCAGACCCCAAAATATCGACTCCGTCATAACGAATATTTCCGTTGAAAACATAGCGGTCATCATACGAATATACCAACGAACCAATAAAAGATGCACTTCTATCCTCCGCAAAAGAAGAAGAACCGAATCGTTCCAACTTCAAGTCATCGTACATCTTCGAGCTCACCAAATCCCAATTCGGATAACCTGCTATACGATATTCTTTCAAATAAATCGGATTGAAACTATTGTACTGATAATTAGTACGTCCTCCGAATTCATTGGCAAAGAAAACTTGCAAGAAATGTGTCCCGGCAAACTTATTATTATACTCAATGGAATTTCTTACCGTATAATCAAATACCCGTCCCGTACTTTCTTTCAAAAATCCAAGATTATACTCAGGCAATATTTTACCTCCTCCGGCAGGATTCAACCAATTTTCCGCCCACGAACGATAAGTTCCAGGTTGTGACTCATCCACATCATGTGCCCAAGTATAATTAGCAACAACCGTTCCATTATAACGGAAATTTTTAAAGAAGGTCCATTCTACTCCGAACTGCCCCCGGATATCCGCATAATTATTGGTTAAGGTATTCTCACGCAATTCCCGCAAAATATTAAAATCCATATAATTCAAATCGGAATAATAGGTAATATCATTCGTAAGATTGCGATAAGTCATATCGGCAGCATACTTCCCATTTTCATCAAAAGGACGTTCATACGGATTGGCAAAAGTGGCATACTTAAATACATCCATGCTTGATTGTCCTTCTTGATTTTTCTTAATGGTAGAATACAAATTGAACTTTAGCAACAAATTATCCAACACATAACGGGACAATTTCATATTCAATCCGCCGGACTGAAAAACATTTTCCTCCATGGTCCCCTGCGCTTTCTGATAATTGAAGGAAGTAAAATATTGGGTTTTTGTATTCCCACCGCTTAAAGTTAAATTATGGGAATGAGAAAATGCATTCCGATATAATACTTTCATCCAATCGGTATTTATTTTTCCCAAATCGTCAATTTGCTTTTCAGCTTCTGATGCGGAAATAGTTCCATTGTCTCGCTTGTTTAAAATCTGAATCACGCGCCCGCCATAGGAAGGATGGAATTCATCATACAACTCACGCTCAAATTGAATCTTTTCGGTTGTATTCATGAAATCAAACTGATTTTTCGGAGCCATAGTCACACCGAATTTTCCTGTGTAAGAAATATAATCCTGACCAGCTTCCCCCATTTTGGTTTCAATGACAACCACACCGTTCGCTGCACGAGATCCGTAAATGGAAGCCGCAGTCGCATCTTTCAAAATAGAAATGCTTTTAATATTTTCAGGAGGAATATTACCAATACCATTCGTCAATAAATTATTAATACCTCCAGATACTTCTCCTGTTTGCAAAGGCATTCCATCCAAAACATATAATGGTTCCGTTGTACCTGTCATCGTATTAATACCACGAATCTGAATTTTACCAGTTTCTCCAGGACGTCCTGAAGTACTTCTAATATAAACGCCAGCCAACTTACCAGCCAATGCCTTATCTACTGTTGTAACTCCGGCAGTTTCCAAATCACGGGTAGTTGCCGTACTCACAGAACCAACCATAACAGCTTTTTCTCTGCGCTGAAAACCTGTAATTACTACCTCTTCCATCTCCGAAGTCTGAGGCTCCAAATAAATCGTAACGGAATTATCCGCTCTTAAAGTGACGAATTGGGAAGCATAACCGATAAAGGTGATTTCCAATTCCTTGTTATCTTCCAATACAGTCAGCTTGAAAGACCCGTCGATATCGGCAGCCGTACCGATGGTAGTTCCTTTGATTTTGACGGTTGCTCCAGGCAACGGTTCTTTCGTGTTTTTATCCAACACTTTACCGGTAATCACCCGACTTTTCTGTTGAGGCGCACTCTGTTCCCCTTTGCGAATCACCACATGGTTATTCACAATGCTGTAGTTTATTCCTTTACCTTTCAGGCAATAGTCCAAAATATTGCCGATCTCTTCATTCGTAAAATCCACATCCAATGTGCCTAACTGCTCCACATCCCGCGTGTTGTACACAAAGGCCAAATCCGTCCGTTTTTCGATCTCTACAAACAGCTGTTTCACGCTGATATTGTCCATCTTTATACTTAAACGAGTCCGCTGAGAAAATCCGTTTGCCTGTATCTGCAAACAGAAAAATGTTAAAATTAGAGAAAGTTTAGTCATAAGGCATAATTTTCTCACTTTTTCTCTTGAGTAACAAATACCCTTAAGCTTTTTTTTCATACATTTGAAATTTAGTTAATAATTGGTTTTTCAATTATGCTTAAAAGAAGGAACCGCACACGGCCAAATGGACGGTTCCTCTTTTTTATTTAGCCACCACAGTCACATTCTTTCCCTGGATTGCAAAATCCAGTCGCCCCGTTCTTTTCAGTATATCAAAAATATCTTCCACCCGATCAAATTTCCGGAGTTTCGCCGTCAAGGTCATCCGTCTCGATTCCTCCGACCGGCAGTCGTATGTAAAATCATACCAACGGGACAATTCCTTCATGATATCATCCAGGGTTTTCTCCCGATAAATAAAATAACCATCCTTCCAGGCAGTATAAAGATCCGTATCCACCTCCCGAACCCGAATTCCATCCGCCTCTATGACAGCCTGTTGTCCCGGCGTCAGATCACATTCCCGTCCTGCATCATGAATCCGGACAGCACCTTTCACCAAAGTAGTTGCCACGACCTCATCCTGATAATTCCGGACATTGAACTCTGTCCCTAATACAGTGATCCGGGAATCTCCAACACAAACGACAAAAGGCTTGCCCGCCTGTTTGGATACCGAAAAATAAGCCTCTCCTTTCAAGTGTACTTCCCGCTCATGTTCCGGGAAATGTACAGGATAATGCAATTCAGACTCCGCATTCAACCATACTTTTGTTCCGTCTGCCAATACCACAGCATATTCTCCGCCCCGTGGAGTAATCAAACGGTTATATTCTCCGGCTGTTTCTTTTGCATGCTTTTCTCCGTATACCAGTGTATTCCCTTCTTTTTTCACTGTCGTATTTCCAGCCAACAAGGTCTCTTCCGCTTCATCTCCCAACACCACTTTTTCATCGGAACCCAACACCAGAATGGCTTTTTTCCCTCCGGGCTCGATATTTCCTTCCACAACATACGCCTGATCTTTGTCCTGATCACGACGCATAAAAACATAACCGACAGCAATCATCAATACCACCAAAGCAGCATATCCGGCTATCCGGGTCCATAAAAACAAATGTTTGACCGACATTCGGTGAAACAGACGATGTTCTACTTTCTTCCAAGCCTCCTCGGTCTGGTAACGCTGTACACATCCGGCTTGTATCCAATCTTGTCTGTATGCATGAAATAGAAGAAAATGCTGCTCTGATTCTTCCAGCCATTTTTGCAGGACCAACAACTCCTCTTCAGAAGCTGTACCTTCCAGAGAACTGATGATCAAGTGTTGTATATCGGTTTCGTTATCTTTAAAATTGTCCATAAATACTGAAATTTGTATCTAAGACAACTCTATTTTTAAAACTACTTACAGATTTTTGAAAAAATATGACTTTTTCAGTTAAAACAGTGACAACAGTCAGACTTACCCCCTTCATCTCACGGCAGAGTTAACCGACAAAGAAAATACAAGTGGAAATTTGCAGCAATAGAAAGCCGGACTCTCCGGATTATTTCCAGGAAGAATGATCTTTCTCAAATCAAGACTAGTCTGCAATTCAGTGATAACGTAAGTCGGAGGTGTTCGTGTTCGGGGACCATTGGAGCTTTGGCGAGTGTCATCTTGCTTTTTCTGAACGCCCGACCGGTGGTGTCTGAGCGAAGCGAGTTCCGCCGGTCAGTGATAGACAAAGCTAGACGACCGACAGAAGCGACCGG
>OKXB01003136.1_pt1 | contig 11579 bp, 10 predicted proteins | sample 1601731 | NCBI WGS metagenome assembly OKXB01 (sample SAMN04414077, study PRJEB24778) | human gut metagenome | material: faecal | host: Homo sapiens | reverse complement strand
TTTCTTCAGACAATCCGCCTAACATGCCCTTTTCTATTTTGCATGGTTGGTTTATCTATCTGTTTCTGATATTATTATACACCACTTCCTTTACTCTTAGCAATAAAAAAGCCCTTGTAACAGGGCTTTTTATAAATATTTAACAATTATTTTTTATTTCTTTTGAAAGCTCAATCAGTTCTCTCTTTCGTCGCTCGCAGTCTTTGGCATCAGTTGCTTTTGCTTTGTAGAAATATGAATACTGTGTCAGCACATTCATTGCATTAGCAACATCTTCATCACTTATAAGATTATGCATCTGCTCTTTTTGAATAATCTGTTGTCTGAATTTTGCCAAATCATACTCAAATTCTTTCTCATACAATTTTACGACTAACCCTTTTGCATAGAATGTTGCAATTCCAAGAAGTATACATCCTAGCATAGCGCAAATACTTTTTTCAGCTAACGACGCATTACTAATCATTAATAACGCGCAAATCATCATGCATATGCTGATAATATTTCCCAACCAACACATGACAGACTTTATTTTTCTCAATACATGAATTGTATAATCTTTTTTCAAATATACGGTTAAGATAATCGCTACTAAAAGATTGTAGCCATATACAAGTGCCATTATGATACATCCTAGTACTGTCTGTATTCCGGCTAAATGGATGTATGAGAGTCCAACTACAGTTGCGAAAGAGAACATTAGACTATAATAAATCATATAACAGATACCTTCTTTCTTTTTAATCACCATAAATAATTTCCTGCCACTTCGCTAATTCTTAAGCATCCCAAAGCCTCAGCTACCTCTCTCATGGCTTGCTTGTCGTACCAGACACCCTTTTGGTCGTTGCCTTAATTTATATACAGCACACCTGCTTCATATCTGTCTGAGTAACGGCGTGTCATGTTGATTACTGCAACGTCACCTGTCCTTAGCTGGATGTCATTCACTGCCCTGCCGGAACGTACTGTGGTGATGCTCGGCATGTTGCCCTGCTCTCTCGTCCACATATTGAGCCATTTTCCACTCAAATCATTGTTCACGTAGTAATGCAGGTGTTCATTACCATCTCTATATGTAATGATTTCAAAGTTCAGTACGAGATACCCACCGTCTTTCCAACAGTCGGATAGGTCATTTACTGCTTCTCCCTCTTCCATTGCTGTCTGGTATGCATCTTTTCCGGTGTTAGCATCTACATAGGAGACATACAGATTGTTTGGTACTTGATATTCTCCAAACCATGTCTGCATTGATTTCTTGAACATGGTGTACTGTGCGGAGCTGATGTTTCCAAGTCCTTTATTATAGCGGTCTACATCTGTCGCACTCTTGTACTGGTTGGCTTCCAGCTGTTCTTCGTCGCCACTCAAAAGCTTCTGGGTAGAGTAAAGCGTGATTCCTCCGGCACTGAAACTCTCTGTGTCGGACTGGACTACATTATTCCATGTCTTTCCATAGGTATCTGCGGTGAACTGGTTCATGTCATAGTTTCGGTACTGGTATAAATCCATGTCGCAGTACTGGTCGCCCATTGCCACAGACTTCATATGCTCTTTATCCTTGTCTCCGTACAATGGAATGTACCAATCCGGCTTGTCTGTATAGTAGAGGTTGAATGTTCCCGGCTCGTAGACATTTCCGTTTTCATCAATGTAACGGTAAGTCGGCTTCACAACAATTGTATCGTTTGTTCCATTCAGATTGCCGATTGTCCGCAGGACAAACCCGAATTTATTTCCCTTGATGAGATAACCCATTTCTTTGAGGGCATTTGATTTTCCGGTCGTAAATGGAAGGGTGTTCGCATAATTCCAAGTCGTTTCAACGTCGCCTGTAAAGAAGTATCTCGTCGCATTGCCGCCAAATCGGTTACTGTAGCCAAGCTTCTTATCCTGCAACTTTCTAAAGAACTGCCATACTCCGGTCTTACGCTCAATATCTCCGAAGTAGCTTTCATCATTCACGGAGATTGAGGTCATGTCATAAATGACACCGCTTATCTGCACCGGATAGTCATATGTTGCCACATAGTTGTAGGTTGTTCCGTCAATCTTGGTCACGTTGGCTTCGTATTCCTCGCCAATCTGCCCCATATCCTTTACATAGTTGTTAGCGAAGCATTTCACCTGTACCGGAAGATTGTTGTAGTCATACCTTGCTTGGTCTGTTGCACTCGTACTTCCGTAGATTCCTTCTGTCGCCCATGTAGGCAGATAAAAGTCAATGCTCTCTACTGCGCCTATGTCAATCCATGCCGTGTAGCCTGCATCTGTCGGGTATTCCTCATTCGCATCATCATCATTTACATGTGCGCTTCCGGCGGTGATGTCGTCTCTCTTGATTTCATAATATTTTCCATTAACTTCGACTGAGAATGGAAAACGGACAAACTTTGTCTTTACATACTTTGTCCATCCGGCGGGCATGTCATAGCCTTTCATGGTGAAGTACTGTTGCCACTTGAAGTTAAGGCTGTAGTCATTATCCAAAATCATCTGCGCCCCGACTGCATCCGATTGTGTTGTCTGTGTCTGCATTTCTGCGTGTGTCTCATTCGGAATCGTGATGTTAAATGGCGATATGATAGGCGAATGTACTACTACCGGCTCATTCTGCTTATAGGTTCTGCCGTCATTTACGATATGGTCTGTTTCTCCCCAGATAGCATTATAGGTCAAGTCTGTTGCCGTGTCTTCGATTGTTGGCAGTGAGTATGTTCCGGTCATTGCTCCAATATATTTGTACTTTGCAGAAATGGACGTGTAATACGTTCCATTTGCCTTGTCCTCTGGAATATTTACTGTCTGTTCTGCGCTTGGGTTTGTCTGGTAGTTGATGTAGTCATTCGGCTCTGCCCCTACTGACATCTGTGTTCCGTTCTGGAACGTAAAACTGATGTCACTGTCAGTCATGTATGTTCGACCATTCAGTGTGAGGTTATCATTTTTAACCGCCAAGATTCTGTCCGAGAAGCGGTTATTTATCTGTTCTACGGCATATTCTTTAATCTCTGTACTGGAAGGCTTACTTTCGTAATCCAGTGTTGCACTTAATGTTTTATCACTATCAGAGATTTCCGGCAGTGTCACATGAGGGTCTGATTCCACCGGATAAGACACGGTATACTTCCAGTTAGAGAAATAGCTTTCATCTGCCGAAGAAGCGTTCTTTGTTCCGTTTGAAGACTTCGCATCATCCGCATAAATCGTCACGTTATACTGGATGTCCGGGTATATCTCGTAATCAGTACGTCCAACGGATTCATTGTAGACAGATGCATTTAAGAACTCAAACAGCTTCATTTCATAAATACTGTAGTAGGTGTTCTTAAACTCATAGGTATATTTTCCGGTATAGACTGCAACTTGATTCTGTGTTGTTGTGGTTGAGCCTTCCCATTCTTCCCCGTTCCATGTACCGTTTCCATAAGTGATAGTCCCGGCTTCCGTCTCTTTTGTCTGTCCGCCTAAGTTGGTATCTGCGTGGTACGTCCCGTTTACCGTGACCGGATAATTGACGGTAACGCTATAATCTACCGTGACCGGATATGTCTGCTCTACCTTTGCGATACCGATATGTCCGTACCAAGAAGATACGTCAATTCCGTTGACATAATCTTCCGTCGTCGGGATTCCATTTGTCAAGTCAAACTTATTGCTTGCATTATAGGTATAAACCGTTGGAGAAGCATAAGTATCCCCGCCATACAGCGAATCTGTGGTATTTACTGACATATTCGTATCTGTATAGTCTTTTTTGATAATCATTTTAGCAACTGTGCTTGGAACTTCCTCTTTCGTATCATCTTCAATCTTGATTTCTTCTCTTGGCTCTCCTATTGATACGTCTATGTTGTAATGGGTTTCTATTCCGTCCTGCACCTTTTTATTCGTAAAGGTTTTATTTAGTTCCTTGTAGTTCTCGTGGAAATATAAGTCACCCTTGTACTGTCCGCCTGTTATGTATCCACTTACATGTTTATCTCCGTCTGCATCTACTCTAATTATTTGAATAACAGCATCCACCATCATGTAGGCTGTTATATTATTATCTTTTAACTCCATGATTTCATCATACCATCCTTGGTCTTTGGCGCGGATAGTATTCAAAACATCATCTAGTTGCAACATATAGGTAGCAATGGTTGTGCCATTCTTTTTATTGTATTCAATTTCATGTAGGTAACCAATGTTAAACATTACATACTCACGATTCCCGCTCGCATCCGTATAATATTCTTTCGTTCCCGGAAGCGTTCTGGAAAATTCCCATGCAATCGTGTGATAGTATACATTGGAAACTTTTGTTTTATTTTCTGTCTGAAAAAAATACATCTGTTTTTCATCATTATAGACTACCTGTTTTCCATTTAAGGTATAATTTCTGTAAAAGAAATCCAGATTTTGGTCATCCACACCTTCTGTGTAAGTTTCTGCAAAAGCAGTCTGATAATCACTGACAGTTATAAAAATCACTGTAACCATTAGTAACAGATACTTTAAGCATTTTTTCATAGGTATACTCCTTTTTGTAGATTCTACTATAAAAATACCATTAAAAAGGTAAAAAGTAAGCCCCCTTTTCGGGGGCGGGTGGTTTAAGCCACCTTCTTTTTCTTTTTTCTAAGTACAATGACGACTCCTGTAATCACTGCAACTACCGCAACAGCAATTACAACGACGCCTGCCAACGAAATCGGACAAGTCTGTGGGATTGACTGTGTATCAAGAACTTCTCCGCAAACCGTACATCTTAATTCCTTTGAACCTTCGCTAAACATGGATGGTTCTTTTGTGGTTTTCCACTCTCCTTCATCATGCCCTGTTGCCTTGACGGTTTCTTCATAAGAATCTCCGCATACGCTACATTCATACTTCGTATAACCGTCTTCGGTGCATGTTGCGTCTTTCTGGTCTACTATTTCATATGAATGTTCTAACATATCTGTTTCTTCTGTGTAAGAATCTCCACATACAGAACATGTATAAGTAACACTGCCCTTTTCGGTACAGGTTGCATCAACACTATCAGTTACTTGGTAATCGTGCTGTCCTGTTGCCGGAATAGTTTCTGTTTTCTTTTCATTGGTAAGAGTGTTTTTATATTCTTTATATCCATCTGTGGCACAAGTTGCATCAACGGTAGTTGTCAGTTTCCAAGCACTTGCGATTTCTTCATCTGAATACTTTTTTGTTTCTACTTTTGTGGAAGTATTTGTTGAAGATGTATCAGATTTAGCCGTTTCCTGTTTTGTGTTTTCAGTTGATGCATTTTGTGACTGACTTCCTGTGGAACTTGTTTTCGCAGATGACGGCGTAAAATCTTGAGGAATCTTTCCCGCATCTTTCCAGCTTTGCATATATTCGAGACAATATCCCTTGTTGAGTACTTCTTCTGCCTTTGCTGCAGAAATTTCATTTGCCAATACTCCTTGATTAATTCCGTCCCAATCTTTAAATTCAATCATTGTTGTTACACTATAATCATTAAATCCGTACTCAGCACTCAGCTCTGCCATTGAAGCAACAAGCATATTTTCGCTTACTACTCCATACCCAGAAAAGACTACTGCTACTAGCATTGCTAATAACACTATCAGTGCATTCTTTCTCCTTCTTTTTTTTACTTCTTTCATTTATTTTTCCTCCAAATCTTATTGTTTTTACTATATGTAGATTATACCATAGAAATACATTTTGCGTCAAGTATATTCTACAAAAAAATGTAAATCTTATTAAAAAATCCCACTCCTGTTTTAGAAATGGGATTTTTTTAGCTATTCTTCTGTTGGAAATTCTGGCTCATCAAAGTAGTTTTCCGGTATTTCCTCAAGACCATAATAATCTCTGCTCAGAGCGTCGAAATCCAGTTCGAGCATCATTTCAGCCATGGCTTTCTTGGTGTTTTCTCTGATTTCTTCTTTTGTCTTTCCAAGAGATGTCCCTAAAGGTGCTTGCATCTGTTTCATAAGAGCATACACTGCAAGGAAATATTTTTCCAATTTGCATGTGACGCCATTTGCGTGTTTCATGCCTTCACGGGTAAGAGCAAAGATTCTATCACCGTTCTCAGCTTTCTTCTCGTAGATTGTTCCGTAGATGTCGTCTAAACCTGCAAAATCAAATCCGTCATTTTTTGCCTGTTCTTTTGTTCCATAAATTGTGTCAATCTCAATTTCATCTAAGATTGTTGAATGTATTGGAAGCCCCATATATTTTTCCTCCGTAGAAATGTGATACAGAAATAGTACCATTTTGTAGAAAATATAGCAATACTCTACACTACCAATGTAGAATTTGCTTTTTTTACATGGCAAGCGTTGCCGGATTATTTTACCTTATCGGGAAAGATAATCACGGCAGAAAAAAAAATAACCGCCCCCGACCAAGGTTGCGGTTATTTTTACATAACACATATAATCTAGGCTGACCATCTATCGGTAGCACCTCTTTGTGTGTTAATATTAGCACGCTGTATGGCATTTGTCAAACCAATTAATTTCTCTTGTAATGTTCCAGAGCCATCAGGTTATAAAAGTGCTGGCATTTTTCAATCACAGCATCCACATTTTTCTTTATATCGTAAGCACCTAATCTGTTGCAAGAACATATGTTTTCTGGTACAATGTAACTAGGTGCTACCATAACGGTAGGCGGTTAGCCCTCTTTTGCGGAGGGTATGCCCTCCAGTATCAAAAGGAGGGATGCTATATGGTTACATATGAAGGACTTATCCAGTTTGGATTATTGATCGTTGCAATTGTAAGTCTTGTTTACAAGATTTCACATAAAAAATAACCGCCCCGTCCAAGGTATGCGGTTATTTTTTGTAACTCATTAACTTTGGGCTAACCGTCTATCGGTAGCACCTCTTTGTATTCTAATATTAACATCATTTATAGCATTTGTCAAACATAGCACGCTCCGATTTAAAGATTTCCTATCTTCCCATGTATTTTATCCATTGAATAAGATATTTCCCGTCCAGATTCGTCTCATCCCCGTCCAGTTGTCGTTTTCCAAACTGAACAAATGATTTCGACTGGTAAAATTTAAGCAGATACTCTTTTTCTTCCGATTCTAGGTAGATAGCCTTTCCACCGATAATGCGCTGAACTGTTTCAACACTGTTGAACGCCAGTTCAATCAGTTCATCCCCGGTTATGTACTGGTTGTTTTCGTCTGCATAATTCTTTCCCAGCTGTCCTATCAATATGACCGGAAGCGTATATTTCTTTGTTTCAAAGTCAAAGGTTGCAAATTTATGAATCCTTCTTCGCAAAGAATTGCTCAATGCATTTTTGCTGATTGTTATTGTTTTCTGTGCAAGGGTATAATATCCAACAAGTTTTAGCGTCTCTTCTTCTCCACTATCATCTTTGTAGTAGACCAACTGTGTCTCGGATAGTCCCTGCTTTGCAAACTCGACAGCCTTCTGTCTCAGAAAATATTCTACGTCTTTATTTACTTCACACGAAAAATTAGCGAGGATAGACTTTACTCTATCCTCGGGGTATTCAAAGTTGTTGAGGGGCTGGTTTCGTGAGGGTACAACTTGAGGGTTTGTCGTGAGGGGCTTTCATGAGGGGCTGGTTTGAGGGTTCTTCGTGATGGGTTAAACATTATAAACATAATAAAAAACAGGGTTAATCAGTTATTAGCTGGTCAATCCTGTTTCTTTTTTGAAGTGCTATTGGCTCTTCTAGCCTTCTTCTCTTATGATATTTTTGCGGAAATATTTTATACAAAGGAGGCTATATGAATAGTATCACAGATTTGCTTGACCTTGAAGATGCCAACATTTCTATCAGCTCTATCGACATTGAAGGTCAAACAAAAACAATCTATCTTGAAACAGCTCCGGAAGCGCACTTCTGTCCTTGTTGTGGTTTCAGAATGCATTCCAGAGGAACCAAGAATAGAAAAATCAATCATCCAATTCTTCAGGATAACTACAAACTTGTTTTAATCCTGAAGCAGCGTCGATGGCGTTGCACCAATCCTGATTGCCTTTACGACATCAGTGATTCATTCAAGTTTGTAAGCAAAAACAGAAGGACAACAAACGCAACAGATATGCTTATTGTTGATGCATATCGAAACCTGGCTGAATCGTCAGCATCTATAAGCAAAAGATTCCATGTGTCTGACACATATGCTCATGATGTATTTGACCGGTATGTAAAACTTGACAGGCTTCCTCTTACAGATGCTATTTCTGTTGATGAAGTATTTCTGGATATGGACGACAACTGCAAGTATGCTTTAGTCATTCAGGATTTTCATACCGGGGATCCCATCGATCTTTTACGAAGCAGACGAATGAATATCACCGAACCATACTTTACATCAATTCCACCCCAGGAACGTAATTCTGTAAAGTATCTTATATCAGATATGTATAATCCGTACATTTCTTATGTAGATAAGTACTTTCCAAATGCAGTTCCGGTTGTGGATTCTTTCCATGTGCTTCAATGGGTTACCCGCTCTATCGATAACTACATGCGACAGTTACTAAAGAAATACAAGCAGCGTGACAGGGAACGTCAGGAACAGTTAACTTCTGACCCCTTGCATCCTGTTCAGCTGCCCATCTCTGACGAGGTATATATCCTTCAGAAATATCGCTGGCTTATCCTGTCAAATCAGTCAAATATCCGCTATCACTCAGATCTTCGCATGGACCAGCACTTTCACGTTCTAATGAACACTTACGATTACGAGGATTGGCTTTTTCGCATTGATTCTAACCTTAAGGATTTCCGCGACCTTAAGGAACAGTATGTGTTATTCAACTCACGAAATGGCGGCAATCCGATTGCTGCACGTACTGAAATTGACGAATTAATAGTCGCCTACAAAAAATCATCATATGAAATGTTCAGAGATTTCGCCAACTTATTAGAAAAATATAAAGATCCTATCATCAACTCATTCATAATGGTTGAAAAGGTTGGTAATGGAAAGATATATGACAGCCGGTTATCCAATGGTCCAATTGAATCAATCAACAGAAAAGTGAAAGATCTTAAGCGGTTAGGACGGGGCTTTCGAAATTTTGAACATTTCAGAAATCGCTTCCTCTATGCCACACGGTCAGCTCCGGTTCTAAATGGAGTATCTGATTATAATCCCGTCACATATTTTGAAGAAGATGAATTTTAAGGAGGATTTTATGGAAAACTATTGTGCTTTTAGCAGAGATCATAAATGTATACTCTGGCTCGATTATGAAATTACAAGACAAGAATTAGAAGAATGCCACACGTTGTGCCACGGAAACTGGATTGAGATTGAACACAAGTACAAATACATCCAAGAGCTACGACATCTCTTGGATGAGCACGGAATCCCCTATCCGGAAGAATACGAAATAGACTAAATATTATTTAAGGGTCTGGTGTTATACCAGACCCTATCTCATACCCTCAAGTTAGCCCCTCATGAAAGCCCCTCACGAAGAACCCTCAACAACTATGCTATTTTTTATGCCAAACCCTCACGAAAGACCCTCAACAACTTTGGCAAACCCTCAACAACTTTGATTATCCTATCCTCGCCCAATGTTTCTATCATGTCTTTTAAATTAGTCCTCAAGAATTTCGATGCCATTATCCAAACATATCCTTTAATTTTTCTTTGGTCATTTCTTCACAATTCACAGGCGTTCTTTTATATTTTTTCTTCTTTTTTGATTTATCAAGTGCCTCTACCAAATTTCTTCCGAGATATTTCTGATTGATGTCAACCGTCTTGAGTATAGATTTTGTTGCCATACTATCATCTCCTTTTGTACATGTGTGCTTTTTCTTTTCCCCTATAATGTAGCCTCTTTCTGTGATTGTGTCGGCATCTTTTGATTTATAAATAAACCATTTTATTAAAGAAGAAGCAATTACCGAATGGTAATCACTTGCTACACACCTAGAATATACCATTGGCTTGAGAAAAATGCAATACTTTTTTGTGCAATTTTCCTAATTGCTTATTTTTTATCTTCAAAAAACTACATTTTTTGTGAAGTTTTTACACATATTTTTTCTAAATGAAAGTCTTGAACCACTCTATTCATAAGGCTTTTGTGGATTCTGACAAGAGATTTTCAGTAGGGAGGGGGTATGCATATTATTAGGATATTTTTTTGATGCAGACTGTTCCGTCTGCGCCGTCACTGCTACCTGTATTCATGTTTGACGCAATGTATTGTCCCGGTGATAATGTGACATTATAGCCACCTTTGTAAGCACTTATATCTCCTACATACTTATTACTTTCATTAACGTTAACATTACCTCCAATTGTATATCCAGTAGTTGCAATATGATATGTTCCATATTTTTTCACATAAAGAGCATTGCCACTTTGTGTGAAGCAATTTGCGTCAAAATACAGCCCTTGCAATGATGAGTTTGCACCATACAACCATATTGCACAATTTCCACCATTGTTTTCCGTATCAGTGACACCTTGGTTGTATCCGGTTTTATAATTCGTGGAAGCAGAGTTTGCCCGGTTGTCGGCATCCGTTACACCCTGTGCATAGCCTTTATTGTAGGAATCCGCGGACGCTGAATTTGCGTTACTTGCAATCGTGTCGATGTTGTCTGCCATGGTCTTGAATGTTGCGTCGCCTGCCGTGGAAACTCCGTTTTTCGTGATGGTATCGGCAAGCAGTTTTTTGCCATCACTCACAGATTTTTTTAATTCATTGATTCCTCCACTCAAGGTTTTTGCGGTCGTTTCAAGAGTTGAGTTTCCAACTGCTTCGGTCAACGTCGGGGCAAGATTCGAGAAATCTGCGTAGCCTACGGTCTTCCGCAGGTCTGCGTTATCGTTTACCCCCCCCTCGACATTTGTAGGACGAATGAGGGCTAACGCGCCTGCGCCTAGCCCCAGTGTTCCTGCTCTTTTGATAAAGTCTTTTCGTTTCATTGTTTTCTCCTTTCGGTTAGTGTCGAATTTAATTAATCATAATATAATACATACCTTGTTCTGCATTTGCATTGATATATGGATAACCACTACAATCAAACGATGCACCATCATTTGCCTTTCCATATGCAATAGCTTTATTGTTATTATCAGATATTCCAAAGCCTCCGTGATTATTTCCAGTTGCCATAAAATACTTAAAGCCAGATGTGTAAATCACTGTATTGCTTGAACCATAAGACCCTTTTTGACATTTCGCAGTTAACACAGATATATTTCCACAATTATCCTTTATTGCAAAATAGTACGTTCCACCAGAATTCATGAGCGAAATTGATGAACCCGAATATGGTGTATATGTCACATTTGTTGTTGTAGGATATGTTGTGCCCCAATAATATCCATAAATGCCACTTCCAGTATCCGAAAACGTAAATGTAAATATTCCATATGCACTGCCTTGATAAAGCACCCCTCCAACGCTTGACGACATTGACAAGGACGGTGCTGTATAATCGGTCTGTTTCCAATGTGCATAGCACGTCCAGTTTTGAGCCAATGCCCTATCGTAGTCATGTATTTGTACTCCGCCATTTGGTTCTGTAAACCAGCCTTCAAATGAATAACCTGCTCTTGTTGGA
>OKXB01003119.1_pt1 | contig 11681 bp, 9 predicted proteins | sample 1601731 | NCBI WGS metagenome assembly OKXB01 (sample SAMN04414077, study PRJEB24778) | human gut metagenome | material: faecal | host: Homo sapiens | reverse complement strand
TTCTCCCTCTTATGCTCTTTGATCTGTTCGTTGTAGTTGTTGAAAATGTAACCCAAATCCCGTACTGGCATAATGTTATTGATCTCTGACTGGTTCTCCATCTGTATGAGAGCAATGATCGTTCCATTCTTGCGCCAGCGCATCCGCACATCTGCCATTACTTTCGCAGGCTTCCCTTCTCTATCCTTGTAGTACATTTCCTGTGGCAGCAATTCCAAATCTTCCGGCCGGATCACCTGCTCACCGTCATACAGATTGACATTACTGATGTCAGCAAACACTTCCGGAGCTTCCACAAGATTTTTTTCTGTTAAATCTTTTGTCAATAAATACCATCCCTTTCTTCTCTTGCTTTCTAATAATATGTGGGTAAAAAGTTTCGATAAGCAAGAAAAATAGAATGATAGATATTAGACTCTCAAATTATTCACTTGCTTGTGCATGATAATACACTATTTATCAGGATATGTCAACCATTATTTGAACCTTATTATACTTTTTCAAAAAAGACCGCCAAACAGATTCTTCATCCATTTGGCGGTCCTCTTTATGATACACGGTTTCTATTTCTTTATCTTAACCTTTCCTAACTCACTAGCCCAAACTCAGATCTTTCCCACCTGTTGCATATTTCCGATAAATAGATTTATATTTCTTGGTTGACGTACGTTTATCATTGTAATAGTATTCATTGTATAGACTTCCATCTGAAGCATCCATAACCTGATCACCAAACGTACAAACCTTTGTTAAGATTGCATTTTTAATACGGAAGGTATAATAATGCATCATCCTTCCACCATATCGGAAAAAGGTAAACTCTTTGGCTTTCCCTTTATGGGTCACACCATCCATATAACTGATATGGATGCCACCAAGATATTTGACTTTATTTCCTTTCATGGTAAATAAATTAATATAATCCTCTGTTACAAGTATGCATTCTTTTTTCCTGTCTCCATTAAGATCCATGTATTTAATACGTCCATCTCTAATCTTTTGAGCGGATAGAAGCAATGGATACCCCGCTTCTGCATCGTCTCCAAAATCTTCTGCATCGTATTTTACATACATTTGAAAGCCCGATTTCTTGTATTTGTTCATTAATTTTTGATAGGCCGTCTGTGCACTTATTTCCGGTGTATTTGCACTCGTCACTACACCAGCCAGTATACAAAACACACATAATCCCAAAACAACGACTAATTTTTTCATTTTCCTCGCTTCTCCTTTCATCACGGTGTATAGTATTGAAGCATATTATTGCCTCGAATAATCCACTCAACATTTTTGGGTTTTGTATGTGCATGATCTGTACGTTTGTTTTTCAGATTCTGATAAGTAAAACCTTGGCACATGAATTTCCAAGTACAAGGATATCCATTCTTTAATGTATACATCTTGATTTTTTTGCTATATTTCTTTTTGTATACTTTGTTTGAAACATATTTATATCCGTCGTTACCATTAAATTTGATTTTTTTGTAAAGGACATAATTTTTCGTAATTTTTTGGAATTTAATTCCGACATACTCCTCTACATTAAATCCAAGACCAAACTCTTCTGGTCCATATGTCTTTGCCTGCACTTTCGAACCGGAAAATGCCAAGCTGGACACAATTAACGCCAAACATAATACACTCACTACAATCTTTCTCATAATAGATTCCTCCTTAATTAATTGATTTTTCCCATTATATCTTATGAATGTTCAAATTTTTTTCCGTTTTTTTCACTTTTAAAAGACCGCCAAACAGATTCTTCATCCATTTGGCGGCCTTTCCTTTTTACCACACACTTTTATGTAAGCTCATTATTATTTAATTCCGTACTCTTCCATCAACTTTTCCTGAAGTTCAGGATCCTGCGTTGCCTGAAAAAGTTCTGCCGTACGATTGTCTTTGATCAGTGCTGCATACAAATGATTGACTCGTTGACGTCCCTGCTAAGTGCATATAGCCCACTCACTCCTTTCCGAGCACCTCAAGAACATCCGGATATCCGTACATTTCCTCCGGCTGAAAGCAGGTCAGAAGTGCCGTGTCCAGTTCATAAGTTCGGCTGATCGGAGCCATATTGCAGGCTGTCAGGGCAGCATTGGCAAATTGTTCAAAATACGTCCTTGCCTCTTTGGCATCGTATCGTTTATCCGTAGTTTCCATGCGGTAACAAAACTGCGCAGCGTGCAAAATCAAAGGAAGGATGTCGCTTCGCTGGATTACGATACAACGTCGTTTTTGCTCCTTCTTTTCGTGGTACAGCCGTTCAAGTGCTTCTCCTACGGTAGAAAAAGGACGCAGAAAGTGAAAATATTGTTCTGCCTTTTCGTTAATCTCCTGAGGGCAGGTCACCTCTGGCGGAATCCGTTCCAAATTTCGGATGGCGCTCAATACCCAGCCGGCACGCTCCCGCTGAAATGGAATAGAAAATAAATCTGACAGATATTTGTTGCTGACACGGCGGATCTGACCGGTTTTTCCATAGTGTCTCGGCTGGCCTCCCTGCTTATTTTTTGCCACTTCATAAATTTCTCGAATAATTGAAATATTCGTATCTTTTTCCTGATAAACTACCTGCACCAGTTCCAGCACATTCTCTTTCATGTGTTCCGAGATATGATAGCCTTTTGTATTTTTGCGACGCAGATAATAACGGATTGACTCCCTGCTCTCTGACTGCGCCGGGTGCTTCGCGAGCCATTGATAAAATCCAATTTCTTCCAGCATACAGTAGAGACGTTCTTCCTGTTCTTTGCGCGCTGCTGTCAAAATAATCTTGCGGTATTGGATCAGATAATCCAATGTCGTGCGGCTGTAGCCCTTAAACCAGTCCGCGTGATCTGCCATCCAAAGAAGAAATTCATCGCGGGGATATAGTTTCACTTGCTCAAATTTCTGATTGATCTGTTGCGTAGCGGCATGATTGGAATACGTAAATTCTCTATCAAAATTTTGCTCAAACTGCCGCATCATGGAAAGACATTCTTCATAGGTATAATGATTGACAATGCCGTATAAAAAAATCAGCTCCTGATAGTTATTCACCTGAAATCCCGGCTCCGACAATCCCTTTTTCAAATACTCCTGAGCCTGCTCTTCCGATAAATCCAGAGCAAAACACATATGAATCACATGCTCGCGGGTTGGTTTGTGAAATGTTCCGATGCCAAACCAGCGGCGCATCGTAGGAAGCGAAGCAATATCAGCCCGATGTGTCCGCCGGCGGAATTCCAAAAATGCCTCTCTGGCACAATCCGTTTTCTCAGCGGTTCCCATTTGAATCTGTATAAATTTGTCAAAACGCTGAAATTCTTTTGACAACCGTTCTTTCAGTCTTTTTTCAAATGTGTTTCTCATCGCAGCCTGTCTCCTTTTCCTATTTTCGTCTGTCTAACGCAGCCTCTAATTGCGGTATATTAGCATAGCGGTCTCGCGGATTTACCGCAAGTCCTTTTTCTATCACTTTTTTGTATTTTCCTAAAATGCCGGACATTCGGTCATTTTCAAAATTCCCCTTCGCTTTTCGCAGCACAGCATCTTCCGGCGGCTGCCCCGTAAGCATAAAATAAATTACCGCACATACCGCATACACATCCGTCCAGGAACCTTCCGAGTCATCCGCAGCATATTGCTCGGGTGGTGAATAGCCCTTCGAAAATTGAATGGTCTTTTTCTGGGTCGTCCCCCTCATTTGCATAGAACCAAAATCAATGAGCACAAGCCGCTTTCCCTTTTCACAGATCAGATTCGAGGGATTGATGTCGCGGTGCAGCAAGCCTGTTTTATGGATTTCATCCAAAGATTTTAATAAAGGCCGGAGGAAATCAAGCATCTTATTTTCCCTCATCTTTCCAATTTTCTCCACATAGGCCTGCAGCGAAATTCCCGATATATATTCCATCACGATGTATGCCGTCTCATTGGCATAAAAGAAATCCAACGCTGAAGGAACATTCGTCAAATAAGTAAATCTCGAAAGATATTTTGCCTCTTTTTCAAAATATTTCATCCCTTCCGCAAATTCTTCCGGATTTTCTATCCGTATTTTCGGATTTATTCCGCGAATCACTTCTTTTTTTACAAATTCCCAAGGTGCATATTCTTTTACCGCCACCCGCCTGTCCAGCACAATATCCCAAGCAAGATAGGTAATCCCATAATTTCCTTTTCCCAAAGTGCCACCGATAACATACCGGTTTACAAGTAATGTTCCCGTATTCAGACAATAAGGTGCCGGACAATACTCTTCTTGTTTCAAGCCGCAGTGAATACATATTTTCCTCATAATATTCATTTTACTCATGCAATTTATGCAACGATGCTTCCCTGCCACTATCATATTCTTTGACCTCTTTCTTCCAGAATGTTCCTTTTTTTTATTATACAAGAAAGAAGTCAAAATTTTTTTCCGTTCTTTTCACTTTTCTCTTCTATAGAATCAACGACAAACACCCACCACTCTTTCTATTCTTGTGGCATTCAAATTTATCCATCAAAAAAGACCATACCACAGAAAATAATATTTTCCACGATATGGTCTTATATTTTTTATATAACGGTTTGGGACTTTTTCATTATTCTCCCGAAAGCACTTTGTACACTTCTTTAAAGGCTTCCTTCGGCTGATACAGTTCGGTAAATAATCCGCAGTATGGACCATTCATCTTGTAACTGTAATCGGTCTCTGCCAGATACGGTGCATCAAACAATCCCCAAATGGACAAACTCGTGATCGGACCTGTCTCTCCTTTCGCCTTCGCCTCTTTATTGATGTCGACATATGTCTGCATCAATTTCTTATAAAATGCTCCGTGCTCTGCCTCGCGTTCATCGGATCTCTCGTAATTTCGAACCGCAAGTTCTGTTACGTGAACCTCCACTCCGATGGAAGCGAATTTTTCGATGGCATTTTTAACCGCTGTAATATCATTGTCATTCATGCAGCCGCTCTGCTGTCCATAGCCTCCGATATAACTCTGCATTCCGATACCATCGCAAAGTTTGAGGTGACCGCCCTGACCATCCGAAACCGATGAGTTTACACTTTTAACCAGTTCTACGATGGCATCACGCTTGTTGGTACCATATGTCATAAACGTATTATAATCATTATAAAATAATTTGATACGATCCTCTGCGCCAAGTGTTTTGCGCGTTTCATAAGCATACTTAAATGCGAGTTCTACATAATCTTTTCCGATATGATTATAGAAAAGATTCGTTTTTCCACTACGAACTGTACGTACATGACGCACATCATCCGCAGCAAATTCGCCGTTATTATCCGCAACCGCTTCATTTACAACATCCCAGCAATAAATCACGCCCGGATATTTTTTCTCAAAATGTGTCATTACTTCTTCGATGTATTTCTGCAGACGATATTTCATCACATCTGCACTCACATAGGCACCATCTGTCGTATATCCTTCGCGGAAGAACCAGTCGCACATATCCGCATCCCACGTAAGCACGTGTCCACGGATCTGCAGGCCATTTGCCCGTGCATATTCTACCATTTTGTCCGCTGTCGTAAAATCAATACTCGCAGTAGACTGTTCATTTTTATAATTCGACTGCGAAGTGGACTGTCTCAAAAGAGAATAAGCCTTCATCTCATTACTGAATGTCGTGCTGTTAAAATGGTATTTGATCAGTTTTGTCAATTCTTTGTTACTCAATGCCTGAGAAGAAATATTGGTTCCAAATTTGAATCCATACTGCTCTGCCAGGCTGGCTAATGACTGATAATTTGTCGTAACTTCTGTTGCGTCTTTCTTTCCATTATTTTCCACGACAACAGAAGTGACACGAATATATTTTACCTCTGCCGTTGAATTCTGTACGATCAGATACAGATCTGACGATCCGCTCGGGTAGGTATCCAGCTGCAACCCAAACTCTTTGTTGCTCTGTACACCATTCGCATCGACAAAACCTGCCCAGTCAGACGAATTCGCTGCCAATTTCACCGAAGCTCCACCTGTATTTTCGATTACGTTTTTGTCCGCATCCAAAAGCTCGACAGTAATCTTAACATCCGTAAAGTCGGATATTTTGTACCCTTTTTTTGTAAGCATTTCACCCATATTATATACGGTTCCGGACCACGCCTTTGTGTACGCGTCGCTGTTTGTAAACTTCGCAGAATCAATCCCCAGATCCAGCTTCGCTGCCGGTGTATTGGACGGTTTTACCGTTGCTGCCGATGTGCCGGTCGGCGTCGCAGTTGCGGATGCCTCTGAATCTGTCACAAAAGTAACAGACGTAACACGAATATACTTTACCTCTGTATTCGCATTTTGCACAACAAGGTACAATGCATCTGCCGCTTCCGGATATGCCTCCATCTTCAAAACAGATTCTTGTCCACTCTTTACTGCATTGATATCAACAAAGCCTGCCCAATCTGTCGTTTTCGTTGACAATTTCAAAGAAGCTCCGGATTGATCTTCCATTACATTCTTATTTGCATCCAGTAATTCCACAACCACAGTTACAGACTTCAAATTATGAAGCAAGGCCCCCTGGCGCACAATCAATGTCCCGATATCATATACATTTCCGGACCACGCTTTTGTATAAGCCTCTTTATTGGTATATTGTGAGGAATCCTCAATCAAATTTCCCTTTGACGGTTTAGCCGAAGGTGATATCGTCTCAGGTGCCTTGGTCGGTGCCGCTGTCACGGGTGCTTTGGTCGGTGCTGCCGTCTCAGGTGCTTTCGATGGTTCTGTCGTCGGAGTAATATCCGGTTCACTGCTTGGTGTAAGAGCCGGTGTCTCACTTGGTTTTACTGTTTCCTGCGGTTTCTCTGTCGCCGGCTGAGAAGTGCTCTGCACCGCAGCAGATGGTGTCACGGACGGTGCCACGGTTTCCGTAGACGGAACTGCCGGCGTATTTACCTCGTCTGCCTCAGACGGATTTGCCGCTTTTTTTACCGTAACCTTACAATTAAATTTATACGTCTTTTTTCCTGATTTGATCTGACAGGTAACCGTCGTTTTTCCCGGTTTCTTTGCCACGATCGTAACCGATTTTTTCGTCTTCTTTGTCAAAAATGCCACAGAAGTTTTCTTACTCTTCCATGTTACCTTTTTAACTTTTCCGGCATTCTTAATTTTTATTTTTTTCTTCTCACCGGTATTCAAGATCATCTTTTTGATACTTAACTTTGGTTTTTTTACTTTGGCATCCACCGGTACGGCCACTGTGGTGATGCAAAGGACTGCCGCCATAGCCAATGCCAGCGTTTTTTCTGTCGTTTTCTTCATTCGAAACCGCTCCTTTCAAAAATAAATAGAAAAAAATCCTCTCATTCCGCTACCTTATAATACTATACTTATTGTAACAGAATGAGAGGTATAATTTAACTAATATTCTATTAATTAACTATAAATATTTACTGACTCAGACTTGCCGCATAATCATTAAACAAATAGTCCATAATCGATGCCGTTCCGACAATCTCGCAGCCGTAGATATTCTCGTCGCCATCTTGCTGCTGGCGAATGATACGAACCACGCAATTCAGCGTTCCTTGGTCTCCGAGCACCAATCCGGCATTAAAATAGTAGCCGATCGGCAGCACACTTTTGGTACGGAATCCAATTCCTGCTTTTGATACATCAAACACTTCAATCGGCGCATTGATATTCTCCACTTTCACATTATCCTGCTTGAACAGACTGCTGATCTCTAACTGCAACTCGATCGGCCAGCGCTTTTCTCTTCTCATTTCAATCATAAAAATCCTCCTTCCTTACTGTTGTAAAATAGATACCAGACTTGGGATCAATTGTTTCTTTCTTGAAACCAGGCCTTTTAAAATAATACGTTTCATATCGCCGGAAAGCTGAAACGCCTCCTTGACAACATCTTTGGATTTCTCACCAAAGCACAAAAGCTCCGTACTTTCTTTTACAATATTTGTAAGCATCACAAATGCCATCGACACACCCAGTCCTTCAAACACTTCTTCCAGATACGGCACAATTTTTTCCTTGATTTCCTGAAGCTCAATGCTGTTCATCGAATTGATCTGGCTGACGACAAATTCAATATCGCCCACTTCAAACCGTTTGAGATCCTGATTGAAAATTTCCTTCGGTTCTTTGGAACTCAGATCACTTCCTGCCCCAAACATATCTACCGCAAACTCCTCAATCTCAACACCGCAGATTTCCGACAGATCTTCCGCCGCCTTCTGATCTACCGGAGTACAAGTCGGTGAACGGAACATCAACGTATCGGAAATGATCGCTGCCATCAAAAGTCCTGCGATATTTTTCGGGATTTCAACCCCATGTTCCTGATACATCTGATAAATGATCGTCGCAGTACACCCCAAAGGCTGGTTGCGAAAAAGAACCGGCTCCAGCGTCTCCAATGTACCGATGCGGTGGTGGTCAATGATTTCCAATATATGTGCAAATTCGATGCCATCTACGGTCTGCGAAACTTCGTTATGATCGACCAGAATCAATTGTTTTTTGCGAAGATTCAACAAATTTCGGCGGGAGATCATACCCACGTAACGGTCATTTTCATCCAAAATCGGAAAATCGCGGTGGCGTTTTTTACCCATGACGCCTTTGATATCTTCCGTCTTATCCGCAAGATGGAATGTCGTCAGATCATTTCTCTTCATGAAATATTCAATCGGCATACTCTGATTGATCATACGCGCCGCCGTAAAGGTATCATATGGGGTTACAATAATATTGCAGTTGTGCTCCTGTGCCATTTTCTGAATTGTCCGCGATACTTTCGCATCCATACACACAATAATACAGTCTGCTCCCATCTCAATCGCACATAATTGAGACTCGTAACGGTTTCCTAAAATTACCATATCCCCTTCGTGAATATAGTCTTCCATGACATCCGGATTCGCTGCCGCAATGATTACCTCGCCCTTTTTATAGGTTGCGTCTTCATCCCCGACGACCATTGTCGCCTCCAGTGTCTCCAATATATTTTTGTAGGAAGTTGCTGCCGTGGACAGGATACAATTGTCATACACGTCCATGTACGCGGTCGCAATATCTCCAATCGTGATCAAACCAAGCAGTTCATCCTTCTCCGACGTAATCGGAAGTGTCACTACATCCAGCTCGCGCATCATATTCCATGCCTTTTTCAATGAAATTTTTCCTGACACACCCTTCGTCTTCCGGATCTCGATGTCACTCACTTCTGTCATAACATCTTCAATGTACTGCGGTGCCGGCGTCTGGAAAAACTTGAGCACATACTGGGTCTCCTGATTGATCTGCCCCGCACGCGCTGCATAATAACCGCCGCCATGCACTTTATTTTTCAGATCCGCATACGCGATCGCCGAACAGATTGAGTCGGTATCCGGATTTTTATGTCCAATAATATATACAGGTATTCTGTCTTCCATATTCTGCAAAATCCTCCACTGCAAATATTTTCATTTTGTCGCTATATTTTACAGTTTACCATAGTTTTTCCAAAAAAGCCATGGTATTTTTGTCAGCACACAGAAAATACGTCTTCTACCATTTCTTTCCCACGATTTTCGCATGAAAATCCAATCCGTTTGTACTCCGCAGTATTTTTTCGTATTCTGCTTTTTTGCTTTGCGGAACGTAAATCACAAGGTCATCTCTCGTCGCCCCAAATACCATCGTTCCCCATTTTTTGATATTTTGGGAACGGATGACTACTTTTTTCAACGATGACTTTTCCGTAGATTCCCAGCGGAAAGCATTTTTACCAAGTTTCGTCACCGTACTTGGAATGGTGATTTCTTCCAGTGCTGTGTTGCTAAATGCATCTTTACTGATCCTTTTTACTCCTTCATGAAGGGTCGCCTTTTTGAGATTCTGGCAGTAGGAAAAGGCATCTTCCCCGATTTTCGTTACACTTCCAGGAATGGTGATATTCTTTAACGAAGTTGCACGAAACATACCATCACTTATATTTTTTACACCTTTTTCGATAGTTGCTTTTTTTAATTTTTTACACCCCTCAAAAACATAGGCACCTATTTTTTTATTTTTTCTTAAAATATGTACCTTTTTTAATTGCGAACCACTAAAACATGACTCCCCTAAAAATTCAATATTTTTCAATGAAATTTCTTCTATAGCTGTCGCATTAAATGCATCATTTTCTATGCTTTTTAGGGTTTCTGGAAAATAAATCTTGTGCAATTTATAACAGTCTTCAAATGCTGATTTTCCAATTTGGGTCACTCCGTTTGGTATTTGAATTTTCTTTATATGGGAAAAGCCTTCAAACGCACCACTTCCTATATAAGTTATTCCTTTTACTAATACTATTTTTTGTGCTGACGTATAAAAACGAGGCCACCCCGAATGTTCCCCGCAGTCTTCGATATCATCAATCATTTTACCACAACATTTTATCATCAAAGTATTTTCTCTTGTATCATAATTCCACGTTGTGTTATTTTTCCATTTTCCCTGATATACTTTCGCCTCACTTTCCGGTGCTTTTAAAAGCACCGGAATCAGCAAGGCAAGAAAGATCACTGCAAAAATTGTTTTCATCTTAGTCATTGCTTTTCCTCCTGCTCTTACCATTTCTTTCCCACGATTTTCGCATGAAAATCCAATCCATTTGTACTCCGCAGTATTTTTTCGTATTCTGCTTTTTTGCTTTGCGGAACATAAATCACAAGGTCATCTCTCGTCGCCCCAAATACCATCGTCCCCCATTTTTTGATATTCTTTGAACGGATGACTACTTTTTTCAAGGATGACTTTTCCGTAGAGTCCCAACGGAAAGCATTTTTACCAAGTTTCGTCACCGTACTTGGAATGGTGATTTCTTCCAGTGCTGTGTTGCTAAATGCATCTTTACTGATCCTTTTTACTCCTTCATGAAGGGTCGCCTTTTTGAGATTCTGGCAGTAGGAAAAGGCATCTTCCCCGATTTTCGTTACACTTCCAGGAATAGTGATATTTTTTAAACCTGACATACAAAACATACCATCACTTATATTTTTTACACCTTTTTCGATAGTTGCTTTTTTGAGATTTTTGCAATCCCAGAGTACATATGAACCAATTTTACAATTTGAAGCAATGTATATATTATTTAATTTTGTGCTTTTAAAACATCTACTTCCTAATTTCTCTGCATTTTTTAACGCAAAACCTTTTATACTTGTGTTTCCAAAGGCGTTTTCATCAACTTCCTTTATCGTGCATGGAATATTGATTCTTTTTAAGTTTCTACAACAATAAAAAACCGCATAACCAATATTTTTTAATCCGTCTGGAAGTACCACTTCTTCCAAATTCTGAAAATTATAACAACCCCCTGCTCCAATAGATGTAATTCCCTTTTTAAATATCACTTTTTTGGCTTTAGAATAGGCTCTCCAGCCTGCATTAAATTCATCATCATCTGGAAGACTTCCCCGGCAGTCAATTATTATCGTTTTGGTTTTTGTATCATAACTCCATTGTGTATTATTTGCATATTTTCCCCGGTACACTTTTGCCTCGCTTTCCGGTGCTTTTAAAAGCACCGGAATCAGCAAGACAAGAAAGATTACTACAAAAATTGTTTTCATCTTAGTCATTGCTTTCCCTCCTGCTCTTACCATTTCTTTCCCACGATTTTCGCATGAAAATCCAATCCATTTGTACTCCGCAGTATTTTTTCGTATTCTGCTTTTT
>OKXB01003118.1_pt1 | contig 11684 bp, 8 predicted proteins | sample 1601731 | NCBI WGS metagenome assembly OKXB01 (sample SAMN04414077, study PRJEB24778) | human gut metagenome | material: faecal | host: Homo sapiens | reverse complement strand
GTATCAATCGATTTATCATCGTCCGGTATTTTCCCTCGGCACAATAAAGAGCCGATAACAGACCTCCGGTAGAATGCCCTATCAATGTAATATCGGTATTTCCTTGTTCTTTTATCGATTCAAGAGCTTTATCTATCTCAGGATAATATTCCGACAAATGTTTGCAATAATTATAATGCTGACCCGACAAATAGGATCGGCCATATTTCCGTAAATCCACCGCATAAAAATTCCGCCCCGAGGCTACGATGCGTTCTGCCATATGGTCTTGAAAAAAATAATCGAGATACCCGTGTATGTACAATACGGCTTTGCAAGTAGGTCGCTCGGAATGCCTCTCGATAAACGTCGCCGTTACTTTCCCTTCATAATCATCTGGGAAATACCATGTTGTGTATTTATATGCTTCCATATCAAAAAAATCAATACTTCTTCCTCATTGTTGGCTGGATTCACACTCGACAAATGGCGAGCAAAAAAACTAGCCGCTTACGTTTGCCGAAAATTTCGCCCATGATGCCCCCTACACCCGGAATAACTTCCAAACCGAAATCTTTGTTCACATTTCCAAATACCCCTACAACTTCACATGTACGAGAAAAATCTACTTCTCTGGCAAGCGGCATTTAAAGGCAACGTAAAAGAGAGTACTTTCTACACCTTGATACAAATCCGACACAAAATAATAATTTATTTTTATACATTCAAAAATTCCCCGTACAATAAAATATACCTTTTACAAAAGCTTTTGTAAAAGGTATATAAATAGGGAGTTCATATTTCAGATGTTTTGATTATCTTTGTAGCGACTTATACAAAGCATAATTTTTCTGATAAATATGGACAAGAAATTTACCGAATATTCTCATTTCGATTTATCGGCGATAAATAAAGAAGTGTTGAAAAAATGGGACGACGAACAAGTCTTTCATAAAAGCTTGGAAATACGAGAAGGTGCACCTTCGTTTGTTTTTTACGAAGGACCTCCTTCGGCCAACGGTATGCCGGGTATACATCACGTCATGGCCCGTTCCATCAAAGATATTTTTTGCCGATATAAAACAATGAAAGGTTTCCAAGTCATGCGTAAAGCCGGCTGGGATACTCACGGACTGCCCGTAGAACTGGGGGTAGAAAAAGCATTGGGCATTACAAAGGAAGACATCGGTAAAAAAATTTCGGTCGAGGAATACAACGCAGCCTGCCGAAAAGATGTAATGAAATACACCAAAGAGTGGGAAGACCTTACCCATAAAATGGGCTATTGGGTCGACATGAAAAATCCTTACATCACTTATGATAACCGCTATATCGAAACGCTTTGGTGGTTATTGAAACAGCTTTATGGCAAAGGTCTTCTCTATAAAGGTTATACCATACAGCCTTATTCTCCGGCTGCGGGTACCGGTCTGAGTACACACGAACTGAACCAACCGGGATGTTACCGGGATGTAAAGGATACGACTTGTGTCGCCCAATTCAAGGTAATCCGGGACGAAAAATCCGAAAAGCTGTTTGCTGACAGCGAATCGGTATATATTCTGGCGTGGACAACTACACCCTGGACTTTGCCTTCCAATACCGCCCTGGCTGTAGGACCCAATATCACTTATTATGTCGTAAAGACTTATAATCCTTATACCTATCTTCCGGTGACCGTCATTTTGGCCAAAGACCGGTTCAGTGCCTATTTCAATCCCAAAGCCGAAAGTTTGGCCCTGGAAGATTATCAGGCAGGAGACAAATTGATTCCCTATCGGAAAGTCGGGGAATTCAAAGGTCCGGAACTCGAAGGTATCCGTTATGAACAGCTGATGCCCTGGATGCGTCCCGAAGGAGATGCGTTCCGGGTAATCCTCGGGGATTATGTGAGTACAGAAGACGGAACCGGCATCGTACATATCGCTCCGACTTTCGGTGCCGACGACGACCGGGTTGCCAAACAAGCCGGAATCGCTCCGATGTTATTGGTCGACAAAGACGGTAATAAACAACCGATGGTCGATAAACGCGGACGTCTTTTCGTTTTGGAAGAAATCGATCCCGAATTTGTAAAGAGCCATGTCAATACCGAACTTTACAGTGAATATGCCGGCCGGTTTGTCAAAAACGCTTATGACCCTCAACTGACTGAAGAAGATGCCACCCTCGACATCGACCTGTCCGTCATGCTGAAAAAAGAAAATAAAGCATTCAAGGTCGAGAAACACGAACACAATTATCCGCATTGCTGGCGTACCGATAAACCGGTATTGTACTATCCTTTGGATTCGTGGTTTATCAAAACTACCGCTGTACGTGAACGGATGATCGAGCTCAACAAGACTATCAACTGGAAACCGGCCAGTACGGGCGAAGGACGGTTTGGGAAGTGGCTGGAAAATCTGGTTGACTGGAACCTTTCGCGTTCACGTTACTGGGGCACTCCGCTCCCCATCTGGATAAGTGAAGACGGCACAGAAAAAAAATGTATCGGTTCGGTAGCAGAACTAGTCGAAGAGATCGAAAAATCGATCCAGGCCGGCTTTATGCAGGAAAATCCTTATCAGGGATTTATTGCCGGTGATTATTCTAAAGAGAATTACGATAAAATAGATTTGCATCGTCCTTATGTCGACGACATCATTTTGGTGTCAGACAGCGGACAAAAAATGTACCGGGAAAAAGATCTGATCGACGTGTGGTTCGACTCAGGCGCTATGCCCTATGCTCAGCTTCATTATCCATTCGAACATCGCGAAGATATCGATCAGAAACTGCGCTTTCCGGCAGACTTTATCGCCGAAGGTGTCGATCAGACCCGGGGCTGGTTTTTCACCCTGCATGCTATCGCGACAATGGCTTTCGACTCGGTTGCCTTCAAGAACATCATTTCCAACGGGCTGGTATTAGATGCCAAGGGCAATAAAATGTCCAAACGGCTCGGGAATGCAGTAGATCCTTTTTCTACGATAGCCACTTATGGATCGGACCCATTGCGTTGGTATATGATTACTAACTCGCAGCCCTGGGATAACCTGAAGTTCGACATGGCAGGTATCGACGAGGTGAAACGTAAATTTTTCGGAACCCTCTACAATACCTACGGTTTCTTCGCTTTGTATGCCAATGTAGACCATTTCCGCTATGCAGAGGCAGAAGTCGCTATTGAAGAACGTCCCGAGATCGATCGTTGGATTCTGTCTTTACTGAATTCTCTGATCAAGGAAGTGACCGAAGCTTACGAAAAATACGAACCGACCAGGGCAGGCCGGGCTATTCAGGATTTCGTTATCGAAAATCTGTCCAACTGGTATGTACGTTTATCCCGGAAAAGATATTGGGGAGGTGAATACTCCCAGGATAAGATTTCCGCTTATCAGACGTTATATACTTGTCTGGAAACGATCGCTATTCTTTCGGCTCCGATCGCTCCGTTCTATATGGAAAAACTATTCGGTGACCTGAATAAAGTGACCGGACGGCATAGCGGAAGCGTACATTTAGCCGATTTCCCGAAAGCCGACGAAAAATTGATCGATAATGAACTCGAAGAGAGGATGGAACTTGCCCAACAAATCTCTTCTATGGTACTGGGCTTGAGGAGAAAAGTTCAACTTCGCGTGCGCCAACCGCTAAGCAAACTCATCATACCGATTCTGAACGATCATATGATCCGGCAACTGGACGCTGTGAAAAATATTATCCTCTCGGAAGTCAATGTCAAGGAAATCGAATATATCACCGATACGACAGGTGTTTTAGTCAAGAAAATCAAACCGAATTTCAAGACTTTGGGACCGAAATACGGTAAATATATGAAGCAAATTTCCACTTTGATCGCCGCAATGGAACAAAGTGATATTTTCGAGTTCGAGAAAAATGGCCGCTATCAACTGAATATCGGTACCGAATCGATCGATTTGAGCCTGGAAGATGTCGAAATATTGTCGGAAGATATCCCGGGTTGGTTAGTCGCCAACGAAGGACGCCTGACGGTAGCTTTAGATATCAATGTAACCAAAGAATTGAAAGAAGAAGGAATTGCCCGGGAATTGATCAACCGGATTCAGAATCTTCGGAAAGAAAGTAATTTTGATGTTACGGATAAAATCACGTTAGCTATCGGCCGGCACAAAGAGATAAACGAAGCTGTCGAAAATTTCTCGCAATACATTGCCAGTCAGGTATTAGCCGGACATATCGAACTAACGGACGAGAAGGATGATAAAGCCAAGGATATCGAGATCGACGACATTCACACCTTTATCAAAATTGAAAGAATAAACTGAATGACGAAACCGGCGAACAATCCCGCCGGTATTTCGTATGAAGAAACATCTGTAAAATTTTCAAATGTTGATGTTTTTTATTAATTTAGACAAAAACTTATAAGCTATGGCAGAGAAGACGAGATATTCGGATGAAGAGTTGCAGGAATTTAAGGAATTAATTCTGGAGAAACTCGATAAAGCAAGAAAAGATTATGACTTGCTGAAAGGTGTCATCTCGGGAAGTGACGGGAACGACATTGCGGACACTTGTCCTACATTCAAGGTACTGGAAGAAGGAGCTTCTGTTCTTTCTAAAGAAGAGGCCGGCCGTTTAGCTCAGAGACAGGCTAAGTTTATCGCCCATTTGGAAGCAGCCTTAATTCGGATCGAAAATAAAACGTATGGTATTTGCCGGGTAACAGGTAAGCTGATTTCGAAAGAAAGATTACGTGCTGTTCCTCATGCCACGTTAAGCATCGAGGCCAAAGAAGGGAAAGAGAACTGATCCAGTCCGGTCAGCGGATTTTCAGGTCTGATTAGCGGGCCCTTCGAACACTCTGATTGGCAAACGACTTCCGGTTCTGATCAATAAATATGAATCAGGGTGTTCCGGTTATGCCAATCAGCTTTGTTCCAGTCAGTCCCTGAAAAGAATCTGATTATTTTTCTCTTTTATTTACCGTTTCGGATTTGCAATTTTAAACTCTTAGTTCTTAATTCTAAACTCCTGGTTTTCATTATGAGTGTGCGGAATAAACTGGTGATTTTCATTATAGTCTTACTTGTTGTGGATCAAGCCGTAAAAATCTGGATCAAGACCCATATGATGATTGGGGAAGAATTCAGTGTCTTCGGAAACTGGTTCAAAATTCTTTTTATTGAAAATAACGGGATGGCTTTCGGAATGGAACTGGGAGATGGGAAATTCGGAAAAGCTGTGTTGAGTTTATTCCGCCTTGTGGCTGTTGCCGGTATCGGTTGGTATATCTTAAAACTTATCCGTGAAAAAGCCCCTTTAGGCGTACTGTTTTCTTTTGCCCTGATTTTTTGCGGGGCTATCGGAAATATTTTTGACAGTCTTTTCTACGGTATGATCTTTAACGACAGTCACTATCAGATTGCCAGCCTATTCCCTGAAGGCGGTGGTTACTCTTCTTTCCTGCACGGACGGGTTGTCGATATGTTATATTTTCCTTTAATAGAAGGTACGATCCCCGGTTGGGTACCCGTTTGGGGCGGTGAAGATTTTCTTTTCTTCCGTCCGGTATTCAACCTGGCCGATTCATATATCACGATCGGTGTGTTGATGTTAATCCTTTTTTACCGGAAATTTTTCGCTACGAAAAAATAATTTACTTTAAATCATTTTTCAAAGCACACTGAATCTTTGACTTGCCGTACTGTCATGCCGGCGAACTTTATAATGTTTTGCCAGAAAACAGAATAGCTAAAATTGAAAAATGACACCGCTATGGGACAAGAAAAAACGAATAGTACTGTCCGTATAGATATGCTTCACGGCGGAATCTTCCGCAAATTACTGCTATTTGCCTTGCCTCTGATCGCCAGCGGTATCCTGCAACAATCGTTCAATTCAGTAGATGTTGCTGTTGTCGGACAATTTGCCAGCAGTCAGGCTTTGGCGGCCGTCGGTAGCAATGGATTGGTCATCAGTTTGATTATCAATCTTTTTATCGGCATATCGATAGGCGCTAATGTAGTCATCGCCCATTATATCGGACGGCAAGATGAGAAAGGCATTAAAAATGCCATCTCCACAACGGCTATCATTGCCGTAACAAGCGGCATTTTCCTGCTCATTACCGGTCTGCTGATAGCCAAACCCATTTTGGAAGCGTTAGACACGCCGGAAGACGTCATCGACCTTGCCGTACTTTATCTTCGCATCTATTCCTTGGGAATGCCTTTCATGATGATATACAATTTCGGGGCGGCGATTCTCCGGAGCCTCGGCGATACCAAACGGCCGTTTTACAGTTTGGTGGTGGCCGGAGCCATTAATGTGGGACTGAATCTCCTTTTGGTCATCGAATTCGAAATGAGTGTGGCAGGTGTCGCCGTCGCGACCGTGATTTCCAACATCGTCAATGCCGGTATCATCGTTTTTTTCCTGACCCATGAAAAGGGCGTATTCCGCTTGGAACTGAAGCAATTGTCCATATCCAAGGCGGAATTGAAGAAAATATTACAAATCGGAGTTCCTGCCGGCATACAGGGAATGGTATTTTCCATTTCCAACGTCTTTGTACTGGCCACCATAAACTCGTTCGGTTCGGCAGCCGTAGCAGGCTCTTCAGCAGCCCTCAATTACGAATATTACTGTTACTTCGTAGTGAGTGCTTTTGCCCAAGCAACCGTAGCTTTCACCAGTCAAAATTACGGAGCCGGGCAAATTGAACGTTGCAAAACAATCTTCCGGCAAAGCATGTTGCTCGGACTTTTGGGATGTGCCGCATTAAATCTCCTGATTGTATGGCAAAAAGAATTTTTCATCCGTTTTTTTACCACTGAACCCGAAATCATCCGGTATGCCGCCATCCGCATGGAATATGTGTTACTTTTCCAATTCATAGCAAGCAGTTATGAAATCAGCGGTGCCGCCCTGCGAGGCATAGGTTATTCCATGACCCCAACCGTACTGACCATATTCGGCACCTGCCTGTTGCGCTTGGTATGGATTTTCACAGTTGTCCCCCTGTCGAAAAGTTATGAAACCTTACTGGCTGTCTATCCTATTTCCTGGATGATTACCGGCATCTCTGTCTGTACGGCATACGCCATCATCCGTCGTAAGGCTTTTTCTCTGGCAGTCCTCCAGCAACAAAAATAATGGTACTATATTAGTAAAAAGTGTGTAAGATTATAAAAATTCTATTGATAGCTATCCCTCACTTGGCCTGCTGCGCCAAATAAGCCTCATACATATCCAGCATCCACGTGCCGTCACCGTCCGCATCGGCCTCTTTTTTACGTGCTTTACCCTCTTTGCCCTTAAACCAGTTTTTACTGAATTCCTTCAAACCGGGTTTCTTGTCTTTCAGCAGGACACTATTCACCAACATTGGAATATAGACAATTTCTCCCTCCTTGCCTTCATCGTGGAAACGAATTCCATGATAGGTAACTAAGCGTCGTTTCATTCCCTGCTGATTGGTTGTGACATCCCAGTCTTTCCACCAGTACACAGAAGCGTGCTCTCCCGTATTTTCCAGACATACAAGGCGGCGTATCGTACGGTAACGATCGGCAATGGAAGGTGACGCCAACTCACGCGATTCCCAGCGGATACCGTCAGGATTATTCTCTGTCTTTTCCGTATAATCGATACATACGACTTCATCCGCCGTATATTTCAATACTTCCTTATCATCCGGTGTCGCAGTCATTTTGAAGGAATAATTGCTCTTTTTGAAAGCGGAGGCTTCGGCATACCAGCCCCTCTTCACATATCCTTCCACTTTTTCACCGGATGTCAAGGTCACCACCACACGGCGAAACTCCTGGTCTTTTACTTTCTGCGCATTCGCCTGCGGTATGTACACACACAAGGCCAGTACTACTAAAAAAAGATTTTTCATAATTGTATGTTTAAAGGTTAATGTCCGATATGATATTCCTGTAACATCAACACGGTTTTATCACGCCACGTATCCAAACTACGGATGCGTCTGCACAATTCCGCATCGTCAGCCACGTAACGGCAAAGCCGTTCCCGAAAAGCGTTTCCCGTCCGCGGCTTCATTTTTCCAGGAGAATAATAGAGGGTGTCACCCGATTTCCGCAGATAATAAATCACCCGCGAACGACTGAAGACCCCTCTCCGTTGCCAAACCTGGATTCCTCCGTTAGAAGCGATACCATAACCCCGTCCGGAGTAAACGTAAGCCTCGATATGCGGCGTAGCAAAATACTGCCAACACCAACCGATACCCTCTGCCAGTATGAATTTCCGCCGGAATTCCGGTGTCCGGGGATGCCAACAGACAATTGAATCGATTTCCTCCGCCGGATAAACCTCTTTCTGTTTGTCCCTGGTGAAAATGCCCCGGAATGCTTTAACATCTTTGCCTTTTTTGGGAATACACACACGATGATCACCCGAAAATCCGACACTTTTTCCCTCCTTGAAATAAATAATACCCTCCACCGGAACGGCTGCCCGAACAGAGAAAACTCCCACGCTCCACACACAAATCAAAAACAATTTTATACTCATTTAATTTTTTTTGTGACAAAAATATGGTTAATAAAATAATTTAACTAACTAAATATCAAAATATTTTTTGGACTTCGTCCCTATCGGCTGTTCCGGCAGCCGTTAATAACACGCCTAAATATATTCTATTACGATAAAATGAAAGATGCTGTGATTTTAATTTTTTTTCGTAGGTTTGTAGCCGATTTCCAAAGGTTAATTTCGGTATGTAATGTACCTGCTATTTTGAAAGTATATGATTGAGAATTTAGTGATAGTGGAGTCTCCAGCAAAAGCCAAGACCATCGAGAAATTTTTAGGGAATGGTTATACCGTGAAGTCGAGTTTCGGACACATCCGCGATTTGGAAAAAAAAGATTTAGGAGTAGACATCGAACATAATTTTCAGCCTAAATATGAAATATCTTCCGACAAGAAAACAATCGTCAAAGAGCTGAAAACACTGGCCAAGGAAGCGAAGACCGTATGGCTGGCTTCCGATGAGGACCGTGAAGGAGAAGCCATTGCATGGCATTTATTTGAGGTGTTGAAATTAAAACCGGAGAACACCAAGCGAATAGTATTTCATGAGATTACCAAAGATGCGATTCTCCATGCGATTCAAAACCCAAGAAACATTGACAAAAATCTGGTGGATGCCCAACAGGCCCGGCGGGTATTGGACCGTTTGGTCGGATTCGAAATGTCGCCGGTGTTATGGAAAAAGGTAAAGCCTTCACTTTCTGCCGGCCGGGTGCAATCCGTTGCCGTAAAACTGATCGTTGAACGCGAACGCGAAATCAATGCTTTCAAAGAACAACAATATTACCGGGTTTGCGGAACTTTCGAAACCCAGCAACATGCTCAATTAAAAGCCGAAGTACAGACCCGTTTTACCGATAAAGAAACGACACTTACTTATCTGGAAGCCTGTAAAACAGCTATTTTCCATGTGGATAGTGTAGAGACCAAGCCGACGACCCGCAAGCCTGCTCCCCCGTTCACCACTTCCACATTACAACAGGAAGCTTCCAGAAAACTGGGTTTTTCGGTATCCCAGACCATGTCGGTAGCACAAAAGCTTTATGAACACGGGCTTATTACCTATATGCGTACCGACTCGGTCAATCTCTCCGATCTGGCCATCCGGACAGCCAAAGTTGTCATTTGCGAAACATTGGGAGAAAAATATTCCAAACCACGGAATTTCGCGACCAAGACCAAAGGAGCACAAGAAGCCCACGAAGCTATCCGGCCTACCTATATGAACAAAACGGCCATAGAAGGCGACCGGAACGAGCAACAATTATATGAACTGATTTATAAAAGGACTCTGGCTTCGCAAATGGCGGACGCCCAATTGGAAAGGACCAATATGATCATCGGTTTATCCAACCATTCCATCCCCTTTACGGCAACCGGTGAAGTGATTATTTTCGACGGTTTTCTGAAAGTATACATGGAATCACATGACGAAGAAACCGATGATGAACAGGCCGGTCTATTACCTGCTTTAGCTCCGGGAGACCAGTTACAACGTCAGCTCATTACAGCTATAGAACAATACACCCTTCATCCGCCGAGATACACCGAAGCCAGTCTGGTAAAGAAAATGGAAGCTTTGGGTATCGGACGTCCTTCTACCTATGCTCCGACGATCACAACTATACAAAACCGGGGCTACATCATCAAAGAATCCCGGGAAGGCGTCGAGCGTAATATCGAACAGATCGAACTGAAGGGCAACGATATTAAAATCAAACCCAACAAAAAGATATTCGGCGCAGAAAAGAAAAAACTTTTCCCTTCCGATATGGGTATGGTAGTTACTGATTTTCTATCGGAGCATTTCACCAATATCATGGACTATAACTTCACCGCTGAAGCAGAAGAAGCCCTCGACGATATTGCCGAAGGGTCTGTCGAATGGCAAAAGATGATCGGAGAATTCTATCATCCTTTCCATGAAACTGTCGAATCTACCCTCAAAAATTCGGAACGGAATAGCGGGCAAAGAATTCTAGGTACGGATCCGGTAAGCGGCGAGACAGTGAGTGTACGAATCGGCCGGTTCGGTCCGATGGCACAAATCGGGGAAGGAGAGCATGTACGTTATGCAGGCCTTTTAAAAGGACAGCTCATGGAAACCATCACCCTGGAAGAGGCCTTGGGTTTATTCAAATTTCCACGTAAAATCGGCCAGTACGAAGATAAAGACGTCAGTATCGGGATCGGCCGGTTCGGACCTTATATCAAACACAACAATGTGTTCGTATCTTTGAAAAAAGGAGAAGACGATCCGGGGACCATCACTCTCGAGACAGCCATTCAACGCATTGAAGAAAAAAGAGAAAGTGACCGGAATAAACTGATAAAAGTTTTCGATAATGGAGTGCAAATCCTGAACGGCCGCTTCGGGCCTTACATTTCTTACAATAAAGCGAACTATAAAATCCCTAAAACATGTAAAGCAGACGAGCTTACATTAGAAAAATGTATGGAATTGATCGAGAAAGAAAGTAGCAAGAAAAAGACAGGCGGAAGCAGCAAAAAAACGCCTGTCCGAAAAGCCCAAACGACCACGAAAAAGAAAAATTAAACCATTTCCTTTATTAAAAGGATGTGTGTCAGGAAATAAACCTGAAATAAAGTGAGGAAAAGCGAGCCCGAAAATTTGCACAACAATGCACTTTTATCTATCTTCGTAGCCTCTAAAAATAATGTAAACCGTAAAAAACATTAAATTTTTAATATAAATGGCAACATTACAAACAATCAGAAATCGCGGCGGACTACTTGTTAGTATTGTGATCGGTCTGGCCCTGATAGCATTCATTGTAGGAGATGCATTAAATTCAGGTTCAAGAATTTTCAATAGCCAACGGAATCAGATTGGCGAGATCGCAGGAGAGGGAGTATCTATCATAGATTTCCAAAACCGCGTCAGTAAAAATGAAGAAATGATCAAAGCGATGAACAATGTATCTTCACTGAATGAAGAACAGCAGACCATGTTGCGGGAAAACACCTGGCAGCAAATGATCATGGAACAATTGATGCAAAAGAATTTGATGAAATCGGTATCGATGTCAGTGGTGATGAATTCGAAAACAGTCTTGGTGTAATAATCCAGGCCGCGGACGATCTTCGGGTTGATGCTGTAGTCGATGTGCAGGGCTTTCAGGTATTCCTGCAATTTTTCAAAGTGTGTGCGG
>OKXB01003105.1_pt1 | contig 11733 bp, 7 predicted proteins | sample 1601731 | NCBI WGS metagenome assembly OKXB01 (sample SAMN04414077, study PRJEB24778) | human gut metagenome | material: faecal | host: Homo sapiens | reverse complement strand
CATCTGTGAGAATAGATATTACGGTATAGAAAATGTCTGCGTGAAATTCCAGTTTGTAGATGCAAATACATAGTAAAAAGGACAATTATGAACCAACTAAATAACATTTCAACCCCAAAGGGAAGAAAAGTATTTTCAAGAAGAATACTTTTCTTCTCTTTTTTTATTTTAGCAGTCATTGCTTTGGCTCTTGGACTTTGGTTAAAAAGGACCATGGATCAGGAGATCAAGCAGGACAACATAGAAAAAGAGATTACCACGGAGAAAGAAAAGGATGGCGTACGGAACCTCCACAAAAAGTATAAAGATATGATCGGGTGGCTAGAAATCAAAGACACCGGCTTTTCTTATCCGGTTATGCAGACAGGCATCAAAGGTCATCATGAAGGTGACTGGCAGTATTATCTTCACCGGGATGTGCATGGTGATTACAGCTTTTACGGAACCCCGTTTTTGGATGTCCGCTGTAAGACAGACAGTGACAATCTTATCATTTACGGTCACAACATCAACGGGAGACGGTACTTTGGCTATCTGCAAAATTTCCGTGAGGAAACATTTTTTAAGGAACATCCCATATTTTCGTTTACTCTGGTAGAGACAAAGAAACAGGACTATCACATCGTTTCGGTATTGGAAACAGACAAATACGCAAATTACTATTCTTTTACGGATTACGGAAACGAGAAGGACTATTACGGGATGGTAGAGAAAATCCTAAGTCACAGCAAGTTTCAGAGCAAAGCGGCAAAGAAGATGAAAAAGGAAATGGATGAAAGTGATGCAGAGGCATTCTTTCGGAAATATAAGTTTGTAACGCTTTCCACTTGCCGGACGATGGATGGAAGGGATAAGCGGCTCATGGTAATCGGCTGCAGGAAACGATAACAAAAAGCAAGGAGGACAACAATGCATAAGGAATTAGAGGTTATGAAACCACGCTGCAATGGATTATGGAAACGAGGTGCAGGAACGGCAGCATTGATCTATTTTTGGATACTGACAAATGTGCCGGTTGCAGCACTGGCGAAAAGTGAAAAAGGAAAGAGTGATGCAACAGATACCGGAGTGACGGAAGTTACGGACGGCATCAATGTAATCAAGGACTTGGTTCTTGGCTGTGTTGGTGGAGTTGGCGTGATTTTTCTTGCCTGGGGACTGTTAGACTTTGGTACCGGGTATTCGGCACATGATACAACACAGCAGAGTCAGGCAATCAAAAAAGTAATCGGTGGTCTGGTTATGATTGCAGTTCCGGCAATTTTGAAACTACTGGGTGTTTCGTAATGAAGACTTGGAATCCTGAAAGGAGGTGATGACGGTGGGATTGTGGGATTCTGTAACAGGATTTTTCTCAGATTTAGGAGACTTCTTTAGCGGTAAAGACTTTTTTGAAGCTGCCGGGTACGCATGGAATGACATGATGAAACTGGCAGCCGATGTTTTGACGAAAAATCCATCTTCCGGCACCTACAAAGATGTCTGGGAAAATATATCAACGATTTATACCACCTTAAATGTAGTTGCAGTATCATTGCTCTGCATTTTTTTCTTGTATGGATTTTGCAGGGACAGCTGTGATTTACATGCAGATCTGACATTTGAACGAACGATAAAAATGTTCATTCGGTTGATTATAACCTCAAATGTAATGAGCATGGCGCTAAGTTATATGCCGAAGTTTTTTGCATGGGGCAAGAACCTGACCTCCGCAATTTTGGGAGAAAACAAACTGTCAATGATTTATGACTTTGATGGCGTAAAGGTGTATGAAAATATATCCAGTGCAGACTTTGGAACGATGACCGCTTTTTTGACGAGCATTCTGTTTTTCTTATTTACCGTCGTGTGCGGATTTATTGTGGTGCTGACGGTATTAAATCGTATTCTGAAGATTTATATGATTGCTCCGTTTGCAGGTGTGGCATTGTCTACTCTTGCAGCAGGTGGTCAGACGGCAAATGTGGGTTATTCCTATATACGCACCTTTTTTGGATATGTGTTTTCTGCGCTGCTTATTGCAGTTGTGATTGTCATCAGTGCAAGTTTTATCAATACCGTTGCAATCGACACGGATAATGCAATCATCCGGCTGTTGGAGTATTGCTTGAAAATGGGTGTCATTTCATCTTCGGTAAAGATGTCGGACAGCGTCATGCAGAAAGCATTTAATTTATAGAAATGGGGGAGATCAATGACAAAAACAATCAATCCGGATGTGGCTGCCTTTAAGGATGATTTCTTCAAGGGATTGTCTTTCAGGGAGTGCGTATTCGGAGGAAGTGCATTACTTACAGGAGTGGGAGGAATCCTGCTTTTGCATTTTTACTTTAGCGTAGGGATTAATACAGCCATTACACTGTGTATGCCGGTGATCGGTATCATTGGGCTTTGTGGATTTTACCAAAAAAACGGACTGACATTGGTTCAGCTTGTGAGAAGGAGTATAAAGCTCATGTTTCAAAAGCCCTATGTCTATGAAACAAGAAATCAGTTAAAGGAATTGGAGGTACAGACAAATGGAAGCAGAAAAAAACGAAGAAAGAAATGATGAGAAAATGAGGATGGATATTGAAAGGAATACAGACAGTGAAAAAAGGCTGATGGGGTACATAACCGCTATTGCGGAAAGCCGGGATCAGTAACAGCAGCGTTTGGACATTATGTCCAAACAGAAGCAGGTGCAGGAGGAAAAAGTAATGACGAAATATATAAAAATCTCTGTTCTGGCACGAGAGACCGCAAAGAAAGTCTGTCGTGGCAGAGAGCAGTGGATTCGATACCTTGATGTTGCGTCAAGGTTATATAAGTATCCCTTTGAGGACCAGCTACTCATCTATGCACAGCGACCGGACGCAACTGCCTGTGCCTCGCTTGAAATGTGGAATGAGAGGATGTTTTGCTGGGTAAATCGTGGAGCAAAAGGAATTGCCCTTATTGATGGGGAAAGTGAAAGACCAAAACTTCGCTATGTCTTTGATGTATCCGATGTTCATAAGGCAAGACGGATTGGTAAAGATCCGTTTATATGGCATTTGAGGGAAGAGCATAAAAAAGTGGTTCTTGCTGAACTGGAGCATATTTATGGCAGTACCAATGATGCCCTTCCTTTTGAAAACCGCATTTATGAGATCGCTGAAAGAATAGCAGAAGATTTTTATGAGGAAGCGGTCGATGAGGTGATTGATGAAGCGGCAAACAGTTTTCTGGAAGATCTGGATGGGGATGCAGTTGCTGTCCGGTTCCGGGAAATGCTGGTGCAAAGTGTAGGTTATACCATCCTGAAGCGATGTGGATGTGATATGACGGAGTTTGCCGATGATTTTACCTTTGATTACATCCATGAGTTTAATACGCTCAGAACCTTATCGGTGCTTGGCAGTACCACTTCGGAGTTATGTGAACCGGTGCTGATCCGGATTGGAAGAACGATTGCAAGGTATGACAGGGCATTATTGCAAAATAGAAAATATACAGGAAATCATAATCATACAGAAAGGGCGGTGGCAGGGCATGAATCTGACATACGAAAGGAACGGGGACTATCGGATTCCCAATCTGATACCTTCGGAGCAGGAAGGAACCATGCTGACGAAATACGGAGTGTTGCGGAAGAATTATCTGAAAAACCACAGGAGGGGGATTTACACGGGACTTCTTCTGAGCGGAGAACTGCTGACACACTGCCTGGAGATTCAGGAACAGGCAGAGGAGAGGTTCGAGGTGCTGGTACAGAAGTTGTCGAAGAACCAGACCGTGACGGAGGAACTGAAACAGAACGATCCGCTGCAGTGGACGAAAGAGATGAATCGGATCTATCAGCAGGCAGAGGAGATCGTTCTGAAGGAACTGGTTTATCAGTAGCAGAGTTAGAGCAGTATGAACCGCCTGCAGACAGTCCCTATCGACAGATGGATTTATTTTCTCTTATGTCGGAACAGGTGGGAAATATTGCAATGGCACAGGCAGAAATGCCATCGGACCGATTCCTTTTCGGCACGATAACTGCAGAGCAGATCGAAGAGATTCTTCGTACCGGCGGAGGAAAGGAAAACAGCCGGAAACGAATTTATCATAAGTATCAGACCGGAAAAACACCGGAAGAAATGGAGGCTTTTCTTCAAAAAGAATACGGAGAAACCGGCAAAGGATTTCAACTTGGAGGGGAACAGATTTCGGTCTGGTTTAACAAAGATGGAATGTATGCGGCACATGGAACTTCTGCTTTTGAACACACGGAGGTACATCTTTCATGGAGTGCTGTGGAGTCTGTGATCCGTGAACAGATCGAAGCAGGTAATTATATTAATAACAAGGAAGCATATCTGGCTGACCAGTTTGTAAGAAAAGAGTTAGCCGATATGCTTTTCTTTTATTACCGGGACTCTGTTGGAACATTTCCAGAAGAACTGGGAATTAGTGGATATAATTATCCGGGGGAACATGAATATATTGTCGATATGTTAACTCGAGAGGATGAAGTCCGAAAGGTAATTACAGAAATGGACAGAACCATTCAAAGGGTGGAAGAAGGCGAACTGGAGTATCGATTTCGGTTAGCAAAAGATCCACAGGAGCTGCGGGATGACCTTGCAGATCTTTTGAATGAAAGAGTTGAGTTCCCGTTACCGGAAGAAGTAAATGTTGTCACGGAAGATTTTATCACAGCGGATGAGATTGACCACACCCTTACGAGAGGTTCCGGCTTTGTTCATGGCAGTTTTCGTATTTATGACTTCTATCATCAGGAGCATACCTTAAAGGAAGCTGCTGATTTTCTGAAAAATGAGTATGGAACCGGAGGGGCTAGTCATGCGCTGGCTGGTTCCGACCATAGTTATAAAGATTATGATGCCAAAGGAATCAAATTAAGTAAGGGATCTATTTTCACGCCGGATGCAGAAGTTCTTTTATCATGGCAGGTAGTAGCAAAACGAATTGGAAAACTGATAAAGGAAGATCGTTATCTTACACCAGCAGCGAAAGAAAAGTATGCCCAGTATAAACAGGAACAGAAAGAGAAGGCATTGCAACAGGCGAAGGAAGAACTGGATGGAGTAATTGGTGAACCAGAGGTCCTTTTAGAAAATAATGCGTTAGAGGATATTTCGGCAGAAAACTATGTGATTACCGACATGGAGCTTGGTACCGGCACAGCAAAAGAAAAGTTTCAGCGAAATGTGGAAGCCATTCGTACACTGGAAACGATTGAATCTGAGAAAAGACCGGCAACGAATGAGGAGCAGGAGGTCTTATCAAAGTATGTCGGCTGGGGCGGTCTTGCGGATGCGTTTGATGAAACCAAGAGTGCTTGGGCGAAGGAGTATGCAGAGCTGAAAACCCTGTTGTCAGAGGAAGAGTATATATCTGCAAGGGAAAGCACCTTAAACGCTCATTACACCAGTCCCGTGATTATTCAGGAGATTTACCGGACATTGCAAAGAATGGGATTTAAAAAAGGAAATCTTTTAGAGCCTTCGATGGGAATCGGCAACTTCTTTGGTATGCTGCCTGAGACGATGCGGGAGAGTCATCTGTATGGTGTTGAGCTGGATAGTCTGACAGGAAGAATTGCAAGACTGCTATATCCGAAAGCCAACATTACCGTGGATGGATATGAGAAAACCACATTTCCGAATGATTTCTTTGATGCTGCCGTTGGCAATGTTCCATTTGGTCAGTACAAGGTGGCAGATAAGAAATACGATAAATACAACTTCCTGATCCATGATTACTTCTTTGGAAAAACGTTAGATCAGGTGCGTCCGGGTGGTGTGATCGCTTTTATCACCAGTAAGGGAACGATGGATAAGGAAAATCCCAAGGTACGAAAGTACATTGCACAGAGGGCTGAACTATTTGGGGCAGTCAGACTTCCCAATACCGCATTCAAAGCCAATGCCGGAACAGAAGTGACATCGGATATCCTTTTCTTACAGAAGCGTGACCGTATCGTAGACATAGAACCGGACTGGGTGCATCTTTCACAGGATGAGAACGGCATTGCCATGAACAGCTATTTTGTGGAACATCCGGAGATGGTTGTTGGCTCTATGGAAATGGTAAGCGGACCGTATGGAATGGAGAGTACCTGTGTGCCGGATGATTCACTTCCTTTTGACGAGCAGTTACAAAAGAGTCTGTCTTTTATCGAGGGCTCTTATGAGGAAATCGAACTGGAAGAATTGAATGAGGAGTTGATAGCAGAGGTTATTCCTGCCGTGCCGGAAGTGAAAAACTTTAGCTATGCGCTGATCGATGATCGGCTGTACTATCGGGAAAACTCTTTGATGCGTCCGGTGGAAGCTTCTGAGGGAATGCTTGAGCGAATCAAGGGCATGGTTGCCATAAGGGACTGCACACGGGAGTTGATCCGGTTACAGTTAGAAGATTATCCAGATGAGCAGATTCATTCCCGGCAGAAACAGTTAAATGACCTGTATGATTCCTTTGCAAAAGATTATGGGAGGATTTATTCCAAAACCAATAAGCGAGCGTTTCATCAGGACAGCAGCTATTGTCTGCTCTGTTCGCTGGAGAAACAGGACGAGGAAGGCAACTTTCTTGGAAAAGCGGATATGTTTACGAAGCACACCATAAAGAAAGCAGAAGTTGTGACCAGTGTGGATACGGCAAGTGAAGCATTGTCGGTTTCATTGGCAGAAAAAGCAGCGATTGATTTTGAATATATGTCGGAACTGAGTGGAAAAGACGAAGATACGCTGATCGATGAGTTGACCGGCATTATCTTCAAAAATCCACTTAGCGAGGAATGGGAAACAGCGGATGCTTATTTAAGCGGAAATGTGCGTAACAAACTGGAAGCAGCCGAAACTTTTGCGAAGAATGAACCCATGTATGCAGTCAATGTGGAAGCATTGAAACGGGTACAGCCGAGAGAACTGGATGCCAGTGAGATTGAAGTCCGGATTGGAGCAACATGGATTGAACCGAGATTTATTGAGGACTTTATGCGGGAAGTGTTTGAGACACCGGAGCATTTATTAAATCGTGATGTGATAAAGATCCAGTATTCCGATGTGACCGGGCAGTGGAATGTGAAAGGAAAAAATGCAGATTATGGAAACTCACTTGTAAACATGACATACGGAACCAGCCGGAGAAATGCGTATCAGATTTTGGAAGACTCCCTGAATCTGAAGGACAGCCGTGTGTATGACACAGTGATCGAGGATGGCAAAGAGAAACGGGTTCTCAATAAAAAGGAGACAACGATTGCCGCACAGAAGCAGGATGCCATGAGGGAAGCCTTCCGGGACTGGGTATTTCGTGACATGGACAGGCGTAATGAACTCGTAAGTAAATACAATGTATTGTTTAATTCCACCAGACCACGGGAATATGACGGTTCTCATTTAGTCTTTCCGGGTATGACACCGGATATTGAGTTAAAGGGTTATCAGAAAAATGCCGTGGCTCATGTTTTGTATGGAAATAATACACTGCTTGCACACTGTGTCGGTGCCGGAAAAACATTTGAAATGGTTGCGGCTGCAATGGAAAGCAAGCGTCTGGGGTTATGTCAGAAAAGTTTGTTTGTTGTACCAAATCATCTGACGGAGCAGTGGGCCAGTGACTTTTTACGATTGTATCCGGGAGCCAATATTTTAGCGGCTACCAAGAAAGATTTTCAGCCGGCAAATCGTAAAAAGTTCTGCTCACGGATTGCTACCGGCGATTATGATGCGGTGATCATCGGGCATAGTCAGTTTGAAAAGATACCGTTATCTGCCGAACGGCAGACTGCCATTATTGAGCGGCAGATTGCGGAGATCACGCAGTCGATTGAAGAAATCAAAGCGGAGCAGGGAGAACGCTATACCATTAAGCAGATGGAGAAAATGAGGAAAACCCTTCAGACACGATTGGACAAACTTAATGATACTTCCAGAAAAGATGATGTTGTGACCTTTGAACAGCTAGGAGTGGACAGGCTTTTTGTGGATGAAAGTCATTATTACAAAAATCTTTTTTTACATACAAAAATGCGTAATGTAGCGGGGATTGCACAGTCAGAAGCACAGAAATCTTCCGATATGTTTGCCAAGTGTCAGTATCTGGATGAACTGACCGGCGGAAAGGGGATTACCTTTGCAACGGGAACCCCGATTTCCAACAGTATGACGGAATTATACACCAACATGCGTTACCTGCAGTATGATATGCTGCAGCGGATGGGACTGGGGCATTTTGATTCCTGGGCATCTTCCTTTGGAGAGACGCAGACAGCGATCGAACTTGCACCGGAGGGAACCGGATACCGTGCAAAGACGAGATTTGCCAAGTTTTACAATCTGCCGGAGTTAATCGCCCTGTTTAAGGAGTGTGCGGATATTCAAACACCGGATATGTTAAATCTACCCATTCCGAAAGCAGAGTATGAAAATGTGGTATTACAGCCGAGCGAACATCAAAAGGAGATGGTCGCATCGTTAGCGGAGCGGGCGGAGGCAGTCCGTGACAGGAGTGTGGAACCGCATGAAGATAACATGTTAAAGATAACAAATGATGGAAGGAAGCTGGCGCTGGATCAGAGATTGATCAATCCGTTACTGCCGGATGAAGAACATTCCAAAGTAAACGCTCTTGTGCAAAAGGCGTATGAAATATGGGACAGGACAAAGGCAGACAAATCCGCACAGCTTATCTTTTGTGACCTTTCGACACCGAAGAACGTTGGAAAAACGACTGCAGCCGATGGAGAAAAGATAGTAGAAGCAGAGGTGTTTGACGATGTCTACCATGACATTAAGCGAAAGCTCATGAACCGGGGTGTACCGGAAGAAGAGATTGCCTTTATTCATGAAGCGAATACAGAATTAAGAAAGACGGAGCTGTTTGGCAAGGTAAGAAGCGGACAGGTTCGTTTTTTGATTGGTTCCACGCAGAAGATGGGAGCCGGAACCAATGTGCAGGACCGTCTGGTTGCCCTGCATCATTTGGACGTTCCATGGCGTCCGTCAGACATTGAACAGCAGGAGGGACGTATTCTCAGACAGGGTAACAGAAATGATACCGTGTCTATTTTTCGTTATGTGACAGAAGGAACCTTCGATAGTTATTCGTGGCAGGTGATTGAAAACAAGCAGAAATTCATCAGCCAGATCATGACAAGTAAATCGCCGGTACGAAGCTGTGAGGATGTGGATGAAGCAGCACTTACTTATGCCGAGGTCAAAGCACTTGCTACCGGAAATCCTTATATCAAGGAAAAGATGGACCTGGATATTCAGGTATCCAGGCTGAAACTGATGAAAGCAAACCATACCAGTCAGATCTACCGGCTGGAGGATAACATTGCAAAGAATTATCCGAAGCAGATTGAAATTTTGCAGGAGCGGATTCGGGGATTTCAGACAGATATGGAAACCGTGCGAAAGAATCTTCCGGCGGATAAGGACAACTTTTCCATGAAAGTGGGAAACCGTATTTTTACGGACAAAAAGGAAGCAGGAACAGCCATTCTTGCTATGTGTCAGGAGATGGATTCCCTGCAGCAGATGGTGGAGATCGGTGAGTATGCCGGTATGAGAATGAAAGTCACATTTGATTCCTTTAACCGTAAGTTTGTGATGAGTCTGAAAGGAGAACTAAGCCACAACTTTGAACTTGGTTCGGATGCGTTTGGAAATATCACAAGACTTCACAATGTTTTAGATGGAATGGCTGGGAAACTTTCAGAAGCAGAGACAAAACTTAACAATGTCATACACCAGTTGGAAACGGCAAAGATGGAGGTGCAAAAGCCGTTTCCTGCGGAGGAAGAACTGAAGGAGAAGATGGAACGGTTAGCGGAACTGGATGCCCTGTTAAATATGGATGAAAAAGGCGAGACACCGGTACTTGAAAATGAACCAATGGTGACTCCTTTGGGCGAATGGCTGTTAGAACATCTTCTGCCGGAATTTATGGAAGAGTATGAAATGACAGAGGAACGGGCGAGAGAAGTGTTGTTAGACGCCCTGCCGGAAGAAGAAAGCGAAGTGGTCTGTTTTTCTTCGGAGCAGAATGCAGAGAGCCTTGATAGTGAAGAAATGCAAAAGCAGATGTCAGAATATATGGATGGTGATTTTTATGCCATACCGGTATCGGATACGGAATACCTGATCGCGCCGAAAGTGGAGCAGGACAGTGTGATTTATCTGCGTTCCATTTTAAGCCAGTTGGGAGATTCGGCATTATCTTCACCGGCAATGAAATCCCATGCTGCGTATGAGTATGATTCCGGAACAAACCGGATGAAGCCGTTTGACCATATGAGAATACTGAGAGGTCTTTGTGCGGTAGGTGAGGAAAGGCATATTTACCATGCAAAATCACGAGAACCAACAGAAACAAGAACATCCAACTTGGCACAAGTACATTAAAGCAGCGTTTGGACATCATGTCCAGACAGAAAGAAAAGAGGTAAAACGAAATGAAGAGTTATAGCGAATTTATGGAGTATATCAAAGAGAATGTAACGGATTATCTGCCGGAACGGTTTGAAGAGGCGGAGATTAGTATTCAGCAGGTAGTGAAAAACAACGATGTTGTGTTAGATGGATTAAGTATTCGCAATCCAGACAGCAATATTTCACCTAATATTTATCTGAATCCATTGTATGAGCAGTATCAGAAGGGAAGAAATCTGGATGAACTCGTATCCGGTATTGCAGATACTTATATTGAAAATATGGAGCCGATTGAAAACAGAACTTTTCAGGTTCAGATTGAGGATATAAAGAATTATGAGGTGGTAAAGGGAGAAATCTTTCCAAGACTTGTGAATCTTGAAAAGAATACGACCCGTTTGCAGAATGTTCCTTATATGCAGAGAGAGGATCTGGCAATCACTTATCATGTGAAAGTGTCAGGAAATAGAGATTCAATAGGCTCGCTGATGATTACAAATGAATTAATGGAAGTTTATGGGGTGACAAAAGAAAAATTACATACCCAGGCAATGGAAAATATGGAGCGGTTATCGCCACCGGTATTTTTACCACTTGGTGAAATGATAGTTGATGTTATGACAGAAGATTTTGGAAGAAATGAAGGTGTTTCTCAGGAAGAAGCAAAAGAGTATGTAAAAGATATGATTCCGACAGGAGGACCGAACGTATATTGTTTGACAAATCAATATAAAATGAATGGAGCAGTCGGCATCATGAGTGAGAGCATACAGCAGATGGTGGCAGACAGGGTAGGTGGAGATTATTATGTTCTTCCGTCATCCGTACATGAAGTGCTGATCGTACCTCAAAGTGCCGGAATGGATCCGGAAGAACTTACGGATATGGTAAATACGGTGAATGAAGGATGCGTAATGCAAGATGAAATTTTATCGGATCATGTTTATCAATACGATGCGAAAGAACATAAACTTAGTCTTTGCGCTCCGGCAAAAGAGATGAAACAGGAGCAGACAACGGAACAGAACCGGCAGCCTGCATTTGAAGAAAAGAGTATCGATGCCACAAAGCAGCCGGAACAAAGTCACGAACCAATCAAGCATAGTGGCAGAAGTCATTAGTAAGGAGGGTGTCATATGAGTGAGAGAAAAAGGATAGAAATTGATTCGTTAGAAGAACTCAAACAACTGATTGAAGAAAAGGATGAAGATACCATGCTGGTGATAAGTTTGAAAAAAAGAAATTTTAGACAACCAAGAAACAAAGTTTGAAAAAAAGAAATTTTAGACAACCAAGAAACAAAGGACATAGCAAATAA
>OKXB01003094.1_pt1 | contig 11774 bp, 9 predicted proteins | sample 1601731 | NCBI WGS metagenome assembly OKXB01 (sample SAMN04414077, study PRJEB24778) | human gut metagenome | material: faecal | host: Homo sapiens | reverse complement strand
GTTTATGCTACTGAAAATGATACATTCCCTATTGTTTCTGAAGCTATTAGAATAGATGTATCAGGTGATGCTGTAACTACATATAATTATATTCTCACTTCTATTGCAAATATTAATACTTACAAAGAAGAGTTAAATGCTATTTTAGATTCAGCAGATTTAGGAACTACACAACTGTTGAATTTTATTAATAAATATATGAGAGATATTAATGTTACAAATTAAAAGTTAAATCAAGTTTGACTTTTAGTTGTTATAAATAATCTATTTAATCTTAAATCAAGTACAATCTATGATTAATTTATTCGTAATACAAAAATAGTCAATTAAATTATGGCAACAGTAGGTTTGTTAAAACAAACTGAATATATGGTTGTTAATGGTCAATTTAGACCTAAGATTACATGGTTTTCACTTGCTGCTAAAATTTTAGGTAATATGCCTTATTATACAGGTTCTAAAACTTTTGGTGATATTGTTTCTTTTGCAAAAGCTAACCTTAATAGTAATACATCAGAACCTAATTTACAAGATTAATTTATTATGAATTATGATTAAAATTTATTGTAAATTCCTACCGTTCAAAGGGTATTTATGTATGACAATATTATGGTGGTTAATTATACGAACTGAATATAAAGATAAAATTACTGAAACTGTTGAACGACATGAAACCGTTCATAGTTATCAGCAAATCACTCTTTTTGCTACAAGTTTTTTGGTTAGTATCATATTAAGTCTTACTACAAATGTTTCTTGGTGGTGGTTACTTGGTACTGCAATATTTCCTTTATTAGCTTACGTTGTTAGTTGGATAGTTGAACTTATATTACCTCCTTATAATCGAGCTTATAAAGATATTTGCTTTGAAGGTGAAGCAAGAGCTTTAGAAAGTGACCCTAATTATAAGAAAAAGTTGTTTCCTTTTAGTTTCTTAAAATATATTCCAAATAAGAAATATGGAGGTCGTTAATTAAATGGATAAACTAATAAGTAATTTCGTTGAGTTATTCAACACGCATTTCGATTTATCTTTTATGCTTTGTGTGAATGTTTTAACATACATACTCATTAAAGTAATAGATGATATTAATGGTGATAAATCTGTTGGCACATGGACTAAACGACTGGTTATGCTAATTAGTTGTTTTGCTATTGCCGCAGGATATATAGCAGGTGGATATGAAAATACTACAATTCTTATTAATTCTGCTATTCTTGCACCAGTTGCTTGGAGTTGGATATTCAAACCGATTCTAAAAAAGATTGGTGTTGATTATAAACAAAATCATTAATTAATTAAGATGATTACTACTATGGCATGTGGTGGAAAGAAAGGTGGTAAAAAGACCACTGGTAAGAAAGTGAAGAAATAAATTGTTAGTAATATAACAATTTATATTGTTAAAGATTGAATTGAAATGGTGAGAGGTGTTACTAATGTAGCACCTCTTTTTTATAGTGAATCTGGTGGGAAATCGACTATTTTAACGTATATTTGTTAGTAGCCCAATATAATATACCTATTAATATTAATCCTCTTATACACCTATCTATGTTCGATTATACAGCTATTATAGTAGCTATAATAACATCCATAAGTACGATTGCTGGTATTTATCTAAAAGAATGGTTATTTCCTAAACGTAAAGAACAAAAACTTACTATTGAAAAAAGTAATTGTTATATAGAACTTGATAAGATATGTGCTTCTATTCGAGATACTATTCACGCTAATGCTGTTTATATTGCTTATTTTCATAATGGCGGTCATTTCATTAATGGTGTAGAAATGGATAAATACACTGTTGTTGGTGAAGATTATGATTGTTGTGTAGTATCTTATAAGAAATCTTTTAAGGATGTTCTTGTTAATAATTTTCCTTATTTATTTCATAATCTTCTTGTTAGAAATCGTCATTATTGTAATGATGTTAGTAAATATAAGTTTCAAGATAGATGTTATAAAGATGAACTTGAAAGTAGAGGTATGAAGTCTGCTTATACTTTTCTTATTAAAGACCCTATTAAAGAAACACCTATTGGTTTTATTTCTCTTGAATATAATATCGTAGAAGGATTTAATCCTGATGATGAAAAATATATTTGGAAAAAACAAAATACTATTGCTAATCTTTTGAATCTAAATAAGTAAGATATGGGAACACTTAATCAATATGCAGCTCGTATTGCAAACATGGTTAATCAACCTAATAATCACGAACTTAAAGAACGTGTTAAGGATATGATTAAAACTATGTTTGCAAATCGTATCCGACAAAGCGTTGAGAAAAATGGAATAGATGATATTCTTAAACTTACCTTTATTGCTCCTGTTGAAGAGTTGAAATATAGTGATATTCTTCCTACTGAATATCGAGTTGCTAATAAAATTAGATTGTTAGGAACAAAGTACAAAGTTCCTACACCAGTGCGCATACAAAGTGATGCGCCTTTTGCGTTTGTAGGTGATACTGTTGGTAATGGATATATGTATGAGAGTTCTATTACATCTCTTAAACTACGTCAGAGTGGGCGTCCAACCTGCTCTCCCACCGGGTATCCACGAGCTTATATTATATTAAACGGTCATATAATTATTGCTGAAAAAGTTGGTACAAAAGATATTGATGATAGACGACTAATTAATGAAGTAATGATTACAGGTATATTTGAAAATCCTGATGAAGTTCTTTCGTTCTTTAAGAATGAAGATGGTCAAGATATTGAATTACCTTTACCTAATGATATGCTTGAAGGTATAATTCAAGAAATACTTAAAACTGAATTTGGTATTTATCCTCAAGATTTGGATATTAAAACAAATAATAATAATCCTACTATTGCTCAACGTGGTAATGGTCAAGATTAACATCATGTTTCTATCATTATGGTTGATAACGAATATTATTGGAGAGATTTCGTTAAAGAAGTTCAAATACAACTTAATTCTTTAATTAAACAATTACATCTTGCTTATGAACGACGCAATGATTGTATTTATAATATCAAAGATAATCTTGCTAAATATCAAGAAGCCGATGTTGATGTTTCAGTAGTATTCGATATTGATAATCGTAGTAAGATTTATTTTAATAAGAAACAAGATGCTTTACTTGGTACTAAACTAATGAGTTATATTCGTAGTTATAATTACTTAGTTTATGAACGTCTTGATAAACTCGATGATGATATAGAAACTCTTGCTGCTCTTAAAGAATTACCTTCTGAAATGTATACTTATATGCAAGATGAAGTTAATAATGAGATAGCTAATTTACTATGCAAAGGTAATAATTATTCTTTTGGTAGTTCCGTAGGTTACGTTTATGTTTACTATAAAAAGACAATGCCAGGAGATGTATGTAGTGTTGTCGATTGGGGTGCTACAAAAGACTTAAAAAAGAAATTATTAGAACAAGGTATTAATATACGAACTGCTGATAATCCAAATGGTATTCCTTATTTCATATATTATGATTATGACTGGTGTATAAAAGCTGTATATCATAAAGTCAAAGGTCGAATACCGCAAAGTGTTTATTACAAATTCAAATTTGGTCACACAAGTAGTGCTTATGAAAATGGTGAAAAAACTATTGACAGAACACCTTTTGCAATGAAAGGTAAAACTGTCGATGAAATTGCAACAAATCGAAGACTTAATTGTTTCAATAAAATTCTTGCAATTTGTTTTAATCATCCTGACGAAGCTATTAAACTATATCGAAATAATCTTCCTAAACAAAATAATGCTTTATGATTGATAATAATATATTCATTAGTAGTGCTACATTAATTCCAGATATGTATAACGATTATAATATACAAAGTGATGACTTTGTAAGTCGTTTTCCTATTTGGGTTGCAAATGCTTTGGAAGAACTTAAATTTATTCAGGCTTATGCTAATGTAGAAAAAGATATTGAATTTGATGACCATCGTTGCCAATTACCGTGGGATTTCCGAGGTGTAATTGATGTCATTATAAATAATAAAAAAGCTGTTCTTAAAAATTCAGTTGAGTTTAACAAAGATACTATTACTGAAAAGGTAACAACTGTTCCGATATATACTCCTTATCCCGGTATTCCAAATGCAGACATAACAAGTCCCGGTGATAAAAACAATAGTTTTAATCATGCTCCTGTTGATAAAGAACAACCTTATTATTACATTAGTAATAACTGGATTCATACTAACGTTGATTATGGAACTATTCATTTAAGATATAGAGCTTTACCTGTTGTTTATGATAGTATTATAAATATGGATGTTCCTCTTATTTATAATAATGGCCCTCTTAAAAAATATCTTAAACTTTATGTTCTTAAACAAATGTTATTAAGAGGTTATAAACATCCAGTTGTAAGTCTTACAGTAAATAATCCTTATACAAATCCTGCGATAGAACTCGATAGAATGAGAATACAAGTTCGAGTTTCTTGTAACAAATTTAGTAACGACCGTCGAGAGAATATTGCTACTATTCTTCGTACATTAGAATAATAGAAATTATGAAAGTTTTAGGTCTTGATTTAGATAATTCACCTCATATTGCACAAGATAAATCTTTGCGATATGCTAAAAATATAACTATTGATAATAAAGGTCAAAGTTATTTTAATGAAAGAGGATTTGATTTCATAGGTGAATTAGATGATATTCTTGAAAATCATCCGACAAATCGGCATATCATTCCTTATATTTATAGTGATGCCGATAATCACAAATATAATATTATAGGTACAATTCCAACTAATGTTGGTATTGTACTTTTTTGCGTTGTAGAACACTGGAATAATGCAGATAAATCTGATTTACAAACTAACGACGCTATTATATATCTTAATCTTGATGATAATAACCCAACTGTAAAACGTTGTTTGTATAGTACATCGGGTGCATTTGGATTCAGTATTGATAGACCAATTCATGGAGATTATATATATAATTATAAAGAAAATTTGATTGTTACATTTACTGAGGGAACTGATGAATCAGCAAATGAAACAAGAATTATTAATATGACTGACCCGTTTTATGATGGTAACAATGGAGATGATACTGCGATAGGATATGACATCACTGTTGATGAAGTTGATTCATTTAATCTTATTCCAAATGTTACTTATCCTGAACTTCAATTAGAAGTTGAAGACGGTGGTAATCTTAAAACTGGTGCTTATCAAATAGCAATTAAATATCGTCTTGATGATGGTACTTATACAAACTATTCTCCTTTAAGTACATCACTTATTGTTTGTGGTAATTACGAAGAAGATTATGCGTTAGGTATCGAAATTAATAAAAATATTACTATTAGTTTTAGAAATAGTGGTATTAAATATAAACATTGTAGATTTGCTATTGTTTATATTACTGACGAAGCTCAATTATCATATGAAACTGATGACATTTCAATTAGTGGTGTAAGTACTACTCATATTGTAAGTGATGTTTCATATTTATCTACTATAAGTCTTGATGATATTTTTATTAAAAATATATCATATATTCGAGATAACACTCTTGTTAATTTCAATAATAGACTTATTCGAGGTAATGTAAAAACTCTTGATTATAGTAAACTTGATAATGAACTTAAAGAATTTACAGAGAACAATCTTGATGTTCAATTAAGTTGGAATCCGAGTTCTTCTTATATTAATAGTACTCGACGTTATTTCAAGAGTGGTGAAGTTTATGTTCTTTATGCTGGATATTATGACTATAAAGGTGACCTTGTAAATATACATCATATTCCTTGGAAAGCTAACAATTATGATATTGAAGCATATCCCGTAGGTTCTACTAATCAAAATGCTCATAAAATTCCTTATAAATCTGAAAGTATTAGTAAGATTATAAGTCCGAGTTGGAAGAGTTTACCTGATATTGATGCTACTGAACAAGTAGATGAAATTGCCAAAACTGGAGTTGGTAGTGAGAATCCTACAATAGCTCGTAATCGTTATTTTACTTTATACGGAGTTTCAACTGGACACGCAACTGTTAAAGCAAAAGGTCGTTCTTTAACAAAAGGTAAACTGAAATTACCAAGTCTTCCATTACCGTATACAACTGAAGATTCTGAAGGTGGAATTAATCCTTCTGATTACCAAGTTGTAGTATTAGAAATAACAAGTGAGAGTACATCGAGCCAATTAATTGGTGTTGAATGTAGTCCTACCTTTGGTGGAAATAATGTGATACCTGCTGGTATAAATTTAACTACAAAAGTTTATGATGCTACATCGGTAGTTAAACAGATTGATTCAGAAGAATCTGAAGTTGAAACTGGGTATTATGAAGTTTCTGAATCTAATCTTTTAGCATCTGATAGTAAATCTGTATTTATTGGTAATACTATTAATACAAAAACTAATTTCGTAATTAATCTTGATGCAAAAGAAACTAAATATATTTTAATTGAAGCTCGATTAAGTGACAAAGTTGATGGTTCAACTGCTCCGACATTTAATTGGTTAACTCAATTATATTCTACTTCTTCTGAATGGAATCCTACTTATACATTAAGTCCTAATATCAATATTAAAGCTAATCTTGCTGGTAAAACAGACTTAATGAATAAATATATTAGTTCGATAGTTTATTTCTTTGTTGAACATAATATTAATAACTCTCGAATTGTTACACAAGGTTTCGCAATGCGAGATACTGAAACTAACAATTTCGGTAAGAATCAAACTTATAAAAATCCTTTTAGTGGAGATAATGCAAGATTTTATACATTTGAATATCTCTATAATAAGATAAATAGTATTCGAGGTAAACTTAAACCTCTATACTTTGAAACTGATGTTCTTAAATTTGTTAAAAATGAAGAACTTGATGATGATATAAAAGTATTTCCAGCTAAATGGAAAGGTGAAGATTTTGATGGATTTGATACAAATCCTAATGAATCTGGAACTCGATTCTTAGATGCTGATATTAATAGTCTTACTATTGATACTTCTCGTGCAACTAAAGATGTTTCACTTGAATATATCAATGCTAATATTAGTTCTCAAAACAATATTGCTGGTGATAGTTATTATCGTATTGAAAAAGGTTTTGATGGATTTAATAAAGGTACAGATAATGAGGAATGGGCAAGAGGATATATTGCCGATTTAATTAATAATTCTGAAACACTTTATTCTGATGTTAATAATCAGAAACTTCAAATTGCATCTAATGTAATTAACATTAAAGGTTCTTCTGAAGTAATAACTTCTTTAGTTGGTGATACATTTATTGGATATATAACCCTTCGAGCTACCGCTCCATCATCCGATTATCGTTATGGTGATGCTCAAGCAAAAGAATTAGACAGTAATGCTACTGTTTATCGTTGGATATTTACTGTTCCTCTTGAAAGTAAATTCAATATTCTTGCTCGATTTAGTGTTAATAACGTAGATAAATCTTTCAAATATCACGATAAACGTGGTAATGAATTACGTGAATTTTATCAATTAAGTTATCAAGTTGATAATTTCATAAATAGTAGTGTTGGTAAAGGTTATTCTCCTGTTTATAATGAGAATGGTATTGAAACATTTACTTATTTTGAAGAAATTCCCGGAACTCAAGACCATCCTTATCGTATAATTCGTAGTCAATTACAGAGTGCTGAAAATGCTAATCTTAATTGGCGATTATTTAGAAGTGATGATTATAAAGATATGCCTTTTAATCGAGGTGAAATTATCGCATTAAAAACTGACAATAAAAATCTTTATATTCAACAAACATACGGTTTGCATTTATTGCAACTTCGTGATACACTTTCTAATACTGATGAAGGTACTTCGTATTTAGGTACAGCTGATATATTTAATATGGAACCTCAAGAGGTTACATATAGTCCCAGTGGTTATATAGGTTGTCAAAGTTATTTTGATACTCATGTTAATGTTATTGGTTATTTTGTTATTGATGCAGTTCATAGGCGTATCTTTAATATCAATGGAGATAAAGTAAGTAATATGACTGCGCTCAATGCTCTTAAGTGGTTTGACGGTAATCTTGTAAAAGATGTAGTTAATCCGTTTAAAAATAATGGTAGAATTTGGGCATTTAATGAAGATACTAATATCTTATATTTAGTCCAAAATGTTAATAACAAACAGTTCACAATTAGTTTTAGTCCTGTTGCTAATGCTTGGATTTCATTTCATGATTATAATCCTATCGTAGGTATTACCAATCGAAATGGATTATTCTGGTTTGATAAACATGGTATTTATGCAATATCTAAAAATAATTATGGTCGATTCTTAAAAGATGATAATAATAATCAACTTGTTAAAGAATCATATATTAAATTTATTCTTAACGACAATAGTAATTATAATAAGTTATTAAATAATATTGCTTGGAAAGACAGAGTTAATATTGTTAATAATTTGTTACCTACTGTTAATGAATTTTATAAAACTATTAACGAGATACTGGTTCATAATGATGACCAATGCACTGGTTATAAACTTGTTAAATTTAATGATATTTGGTATAATGGTACAACTGGTGTTAATAAAGTAAATCTTTGGAGATTTAATAATGTTAATGATATACACAAACAAATACCTTTTATGATTACTGATTTAGTTGTAGATGAATCTGCACTAAAACGTAAAGCTAAATGGTATGATATTAATAAATTCATTTGTCAATATGTTTATTGTATAATGAAGTTTAATAATAGTGATAATAACAGACTTTGGGAACTTATTGATGTTAATCCTGAATGGATTCTTGATAATCGTAATAATCAAAGATAATTTGTAACAACTTGTGCGGCTCGGCCTTCGGCCTCGCTCCCCGGTGGGGCAGGAGGTTGCACGCCCACTTGTCGTGTTACTCAAACTTTTAATGGTATGTCTAATCGTAAAGTTAATCCTGATAGTCTTCGTCAAGTTACTCGTTATATTAATGAGTATTCTCAACATATTTGGGATAACGAATTGACTGGTGATAAAGAATTTGTTCGTGTTAAAGAAAATAATAAACTTAAAACTGTTCGTTCACGTTCAAAAGATGGTAAATATTATTATCCTTATGCTTCATATGAAGGTGGTGCTAAAACTATTGGTCCCGGTTTTAAGTTAAATGATACTTCTGATTTTACTAAATCTGTTAAAGCAAAAGGTAAAGCAACAAGAAAACAAATTGATGCTGAATTGAATCGTCGTATGGCGAAAGCCTACAATGATGTTCGTGATATTTATTCTGAGAAATATGGTATTGATGATTTCAATACTTTACCTCAGCCTATTGTTAATCTTATGTCTAATCTTGCATATCGAGTAGGTCGAACTGGTTTTAGACAATATAAGAAATTGTTAAAAGGTGCTAATGAACGTAATACAGATAGTATTATTAAAGAATATACTACTGGTAATAAAAGAAGAGATAAATCTGAATTAGAAATATTTAAAACTAATAGTTCTAATGATTATGATATGATTAGAAATAAATTATTTTCTAATTTTAATACTGATGATAATCCTGATAACTATGTTGAAGATATGAGTAAAACTAATCGTAAAAAATATAATTTCGGTGGTATTCGTTCTACACACGATGCTACTGCTGATTATTTAGGAATGGCTCGTGATTCTGGTAATAGATTTTTCGGCAATGGTATAATTGATATGCTTTATCATGGTGGGACAAATGATGATACTGGAATCCCAGTTAAGAACTATGTAGATAAGTTGATTGCTAATGATAAACTTATCTATGCAAATATGCAGAACAAAATCAATAATGAAGTTTTAACTTCTCGTGGTATTACTGCTAAATTCGGTGGACTTGTTGGAACTCCTCGTAGGAAATTTTATTGGGGTGGAACAAGTATTAATGACCCCGGTAGTGTTCAATGGGGTACGCGAGTTCAAGCCAGTGATATTGATGAATCTAAATATAGTGCTGATGGCGAAGGTATCGTAGGTGGTAGCGCTTTAAGTGGAGCTGGAACTGGATTAGGAATTGGAGCTGCTGTTGGTGGAACCGCGGCGCTTGCTACTGGTGCAGCTGCTGGTTCTTGGCTTGGCCCTATCGGTGCTGGTATCGGCGCATTAATTGGTGGCATTGTTGGTCTGTTTACTGGGCGTAAGAAAAAGCGTCAAGAAGAACGTCGTCGTCAAGAACTTTTAGCTGAACAAGCTGAAATGGAACGTCAGCAGACTTTGGGTAATATGCAAGATAAAGTTGAAAATGATGTTGCAACTATTCGACAAAGTAATCTTGGCAATTACTCCGAAGGTACAGGATTTTATGCTAAATTAGGTGGAATGGTTGGTCGTAGAAAGTTAAACACCGGCGGTCAAGTAGTTCCTAATTCATCTAATAGTGTTGTTGCTTATGGTCAAACTCATGAACAATATAATCCTGCTACTGGTGAAACTGGAATCATATATGGTGATTCGGAAATTGAAGGCGGCGGCGCTAAAAATGGTCGAATGTATGCTGGTGAAGTTGTTCGTGAAACTCCTGAAGGTGGTCAAGTATTCAGTGATACGATTAAAGTTCTCGGAACAAATCGTACTTTCGCTGATTACGCAAAGAAACTTACTGATATGAAAGGTAAAAAAGAAGCTCAAGTTATTCAACTTGCTGATGGAGTTACATTATCTTTGTCTGCATTAGATAAGAGTAAAACTAACAAATTACAAACTGGAACAAATGTTCGTAATATTGAAAAGTTAGTTTATAGAATGAATAAAGCTCGTGGTGAATCTGAAGCTATTGATGCTAAAACAGAAGATTTATTTGAAGCTCAAGAACTTTATGCTACTGCTTTAGGACTTCGTAATAATGCTCCGGTTATGCGTTGTGGTGGAATGGTAAGAAAGAAAAGACCTTTTGGTGGATATGCTTCACCTTATAGTCTTACAGGAGTTTCAGCTCCTAAACTTACTACTTTACCTCCAATTCAAACTACTGCAAGTGCTGACGGTGGTTCTACATTTAAGTTCGGATTTAATGAATTTGGACTTGGTATGAATCTTGCAAGTTCACTGTTTGGAATTGTAGGTAACGCTCTTAATACTCGTGCTAATCGAAAGGCTATTGAATTTGAATCTACACTTCATGTTCCGAAAGGTAATAAAGTAGATGCTGTCCAATATAGTACAGATTATGATATTAGTGAGGAATTACAAGAACTTGGTACACAAGAACGTAGAGCTGCTCGATATATTACTGATAATACAAGCAATGTTCAAACAGCTCGAAATAGTGTAGCAAATCTTGCAATTAATGCTCAACTTGCTCGAAACAAATTATATGGAGCTAAGAAAGATTATCAACGTCAAAGATATGATTTGAATAGGCAAGAACGAGTTAATGCTCGAAATGCTAATAATCAAATTATGTATCAAGACGCTATTAATGAATATAATAAAGCTGTCGGCTTGAATCAACAGTTAATGGCAGTCAGAACGCAAGGATTACAAGGAATGTTACAAGGAATTGAAGGTCTTGCCGGAGCAGTTAATAATTACGCAAGTGCCCGCTTATATGAAAAGTTATGGCCTCGTGGAGTAACTAATCACATGAGAAGTGGTTTTGCTTGCGGTGGTCTTGCAAGACGTAAAAGAGCTTAATGTAGTGCGTGATATATCGGATTATTCTTTTATAGGATAGTCCGATATTCACGATTTTTTGTATATTTGTAATGATACAAATAGTGGTACAAACACGCGCGACAAGTGGGCGTGCAACCTCCTGCCCCACCGGGGAGCGGAGCCGCTGGGCGA
>OKXB01003091.1_pt1 | contig 11784 bp, 11 predicted proteins | sample 1601731 | NCBI WGS metagenome assembly OKXB01 (sample SAMN04414077, study PRJEB24778) | human gut metagenome | material: faecal | host: Homo sapiens | reverse complement strand
ATATTATAATATATTATTTATAAAATATCAATTATTTTTAGATAATCTAGTCGTGGTCGATATTTTAAGATAATTTCTTTACAGTTATTTTGAAAATATTCTAAGGGAATAGATTTTCTTTCATTAGTATTTAGGAATTCTATTAGGTTATTTCCTGGTAATAGATAGGTTTTATTATGATAATTAAAACGGATTATTAGAAATACTATTCCTTGGTGACGTATAACATTTTTTATGTGATCTATTTGATGAGGATGAATATTGGTGATAGGAAAACTAGTTTTACTATTGGTTTCTTTAGCATCAAATTCAAGATATTTGCCATGATAAACACCATTATAATCAAGAGTTGATTTTTGTTCATAGTAGCCATCTTTAATTCTAGTTTTAGTTTCATTTACTTTTAATACTTTTATTGGAGTAGGCTTTTTATAGATAAGAGCAATATTATTTTCTTTATAATAATCATTAGTTAAATTAAGATCACTCTCAAGAGTCATTCCACGGTTACCATAATTAATTAGTTTGTTATTTTTAATTGTTATCATTTTGTTCACCTAGAGATAATTATACTATAAAAAGATGAGAAAATCTACTTTATGACTATTTAGTAATATTAAAAACTGGTTTATTGTAAATTGACAAGCCTACGATAATGTATTACCCTTGTAATTAATGGGGGAGAGATATTATGGACTATAACATGGCTAAGGAAGCTAATTTTCAGGAAAAAGATGAATTTATATTCAAAGAAGTATCTTTTATGGATTATGATACAGTTATGCGATTAGAGGAAATGACTCAACCTAAGAAGAAGATTAGAAGTATAAATGAACAAAACAGTCTCTAGTGACTGTTTTTCTTTACATGATAATAAATATTTATAGTAAAAAATAAAGATGGGTAAAATAAAAATCCTTATAATAAGGATTAATATTTATAATGGCGGAGTAGGAGAGATTTGAACTCTCGCACCAGTTTCCCAGTCTACACCCTTAGCAGGGGCGCCTCTTCAGCCTCTTGAGTACTACTCCAAAATTGCTTACAACACTAATTTTATAATATCATGAGCAATTTGTCAACTACTTTTTGTAATTTGCTAACTACTTTTGTGCAAGATATTCATCGTAGGTTAATCCTGAATCATAAACTTCTTTAGCTAAGGTAGTTCCTAAATAGCGATAATGCCATTCTTCATACATGTATCCGGTAATATTTTCTTTATCTTCAGGATATCTTAAGATAAAACCATATTTGTAAGAATTTTTAACAAGCCAATTATATTCTTTATCATTTTTTGAGATAAATCCACTTTTATTAGCAATATCCATAGCCAATCCTGTTTGGTGTTCAGAATAGCTAGCTCTTGCAGAATAAGTTTCAGCGGCTTTGAATCCATCTCTTTTTACATATGTATTATATAGATATAGTTGTGTTTGATATGAACGATAACCTGATCCGGCATAGATATAGATATTATCTTTAGTAGCAGCTTCACACATTTTTTCAAAAGCTTCACGAGCATCTTTACGAAGTTCATTACTACGACCTAACCATTGATATTTAGAATTAATCTTTTCTAGATCACTTGGAACATAATCATTTGATAGTTTATGATATTTATTTACTAAAACAGCAAGATCATCTTGGTTATCAATATTTATTACATTAGTATAATAATCATTATCTAGACCAATATTTACATAAGTGATAGAAGTTTCTAGATCTTTGGCGCTAGTATTTAGATATTTTAGGTAACGATCTAGATTATCTTCTTTAAAATATGACAAATTAATAATGGTATTTAGATCTTTTATATAGGTATTATTTATAATGATATTGATGGAATCAGTAGATAGTTTATTATAGATATTATTTATTTCAGTATAAGAATAGCCTAAAGTGAGTAAACTATTAATGTCTTTTAGAAAGGTATCATTATCATGATAGGTAATATTTATATAATCAGATAGATATTTAGGATTAAAATATTCAGTATTAATAATATTTTCTAATGTTTCAGAATATTTTTTATTAAGTATGTTAATATCTAGATCATTATCCTTCATGACATTTATAGTGTTTTCTTTATAGCCAGTTTTCTTTGATAAGTAATAAGTATTAATATTATCCTTATTTATTAGATATATAAGACCAATTGTAATGATTAATATTAGTGGCACTACTAGTCTTAGAGTCTTTTTGATACTAAACTTTTTTCTTCTTTTTCTTTGCATATTATCACCTATTTAAATATATCACAAAATGGAGTAAATTACTAGTAAAAATTTATTTGTCTAATTATTGTCAAGATACTTGTAAAATAGAAAAATATATAGTATTCTAGATATATAAGATAAGGGAGTGTGATATGCATGATTTATCCATCTATTGATAAACTACTAACGATAGTTGATTCTAAGTATGCTTTAGTTTATATAGCATCACAAAGAAGTAAAGAGATGCTTAAGACTGGTTATTATCAAAAACCAATTAATCAATATAAGGCAAAAAAGACAATTGGTAGAGCTTTGGAAGAAGTATATGATAATTTAATTCATGTAAATAAGGGATAATTATAAAAATAGTTATCTTTTATTTTTTAGATATGTTATAATTTATTTGGAGGTAATTATGAAAGATAAAGTTAATTATAAGTTATTAAATACTTTGATAATTGTAGCAATAATCTATTTACTATACACTATTAGTGGACTTTGGTTAGGTATTGTTAAGAATATTTTTGATATAATATCACCATTTGTACTGGCATTTGCTTTAGCATATGTATTATATCCATTAGTTAGAAAGTTAATTAATGCAGGGAGTCCTAAATGGTTAGCAATACTTACGGTATGTATACTGGGAGTAGGATCTTTACTGATTATTATTATTTTGACAGTGCCACTGTTATATGAACAGATACTATTATTTATTAGTAATATTTCAGTATTTTTATCTGATATGTCTACGAAGTATGAGATTAATTTTGGATCGTTACAATCTTCTTTGACAGATTTTAGTACAAATATTATTTCTAGTATAGGTAGTAGTATTTCTAATGGAGCAATATCTGTAGTTAATGCTTCAGTAGGGGTAATTACTACTGGTATTGTGGTATTATGCTCAGCAATATATTTCTTAATTGATATGGATAAGATAAGACTTGGTATTAGAAAATATTTTAATGATCGTAATAGGAGAACGGCAGGATACTTAAAGAAGTTAGATGAGGAACTTACGAAGTATATTGGAGGAATGGGACTTAATATAGTTATTCAGATAATTGAATATACGGTGGCTTTCTTGATTATTGGACATCCAAACTATTTAATTTTAGGTATTTTATCAGGTATATCAGCGATGATTCCGTGGTTTGGAGGATTCTTGGTAGCGGTAATATCTTTGTTGGTGTCTTCGGTAATAAGTACTAAAATGTTTATTTTGACAGTAATTATATGTATAATATGTCCAACGCTTGACGGTAATGTAATAGGCCCTAAGGTATATGGAAAGACTAATTCTCTTCATCCATTATTAGTAATATTTGCAGTATCTGCTGGTGGTATTATTGCAGGATTCTGGGGAATTGTATTATCTTTACCAGTAGCGATTGCTATTAAGACAACATATAATTATTATAAGAAAGATATTCATAAGAAAGTTAAAAAGATAAGAAGAAAGAAGGATGAATGATAGGCGGGTAGAGTGCTGGTTTTATAGTGTGGCTTTATAGTATATTGGTAAGAAGAGAAAACTTAAATATTTTTGTTAAAGGATGACTTAAGAGACATGAAAATTAGTGATTCTTGATAGATAGAAAATGGCTAATGAGCAAGGAAATTAATATTTCTTGATAAGAAATAAAGATATATGTGAATAGATAATTTAATGTTTCTTAATAAGAAATGGATTTAATGATGGAGAATCTAATAATTTTCTTTTAGTGAGAAGATAGATAAAATATGAAAGGTGATGGAAGTAAAAATGAAAAGGATATTTAAATATTTATTTTTGTTAATGGTATTTATGCCTAGTGTGGTATTTGGAAGTACAGGGTATATTACTCAGGGAGATAATGTAAAGTTAGAGGAAGACTTTGATAGGACACATTTTGTTTTTGGTGATAGTATTAATGTTAATAATAAGACTGATGGACTCTATTTTATTTTTGGAGATGAAGTAGTATATGACAGTGATAATCAATATACAGCTTTATTTGGAAATAAAGTTAATGTTGCTGGTAAAATGAAGGATGCTGCTATATTTGGTAATAGTGTAGTAATTGAGAATGCTACTATTGATAGAGATATTGTAATATTTGGAAATAATGTTAAAGTAGAGGGAAAAATTTCAGGAAATGTAGCAATATATGGAAGAAATGTTACAATTAGTAAGAGTGAATTACTTGGAAATGTAGTAGTTAAGGGTGGCAGTTTAAAGATCGATAAGGATACTAGTATTTCAGGAAACTTAAGTTATAATGAAGACATGGATGTAGTAATAGAAGGAGATATTCATGATATTACTATTAATAAGAATGTAGAGATTATTACTACTAAAGATATAGTAATGGGTCATATATATAAGGTTATTAGATTACTTGTAATATTTTTAGGAATGTATTTATTGATACCTAAGATATTTAATAATATGAGCGATAAAGTCGGTAAAAATATTGGATATGGATTACTTTGCTTTATAGCTATGCCTTTACTACTATTGATACTATTATTTACTAATTTTGCTACTAGTATAGCGATTATTGGTATTATGTTATATATAATTATGGCAATGATTAGTTTAGTATTATGTGGTTATGTACTAGGAGAGTTGATATTTACTAAAGTATTTAAACTAAAAGAAGAGAGAATGTACTTGAATGGTTTTGTAGGTATAATTGTTTTATATTTAATTACTTTAGTGCCTTATCTTGGAGGATTAGTTACTTTTGCTAGTTTAGTTTATGCTTTTGGTATGATGGCTAATAAATATTTAGAGTATCGTAATAAATAATATAGAACTATTTGTAATGATTAAAAATGCTGGGATTCTATGATGAATTTTGGTGTTTTTTCTTTTTAGGTGTTTTAAAATGTAATAATTAAAATGTGAAGAAGAACGTTGATTTTATTGGGATTAGAAAGTTTTATAAAAATATACAAACAAATGTATGAAAAAGTATTGACAAGCGAATGATTGTATGCTATATTGATATTGTCTTCTAGAACGATATATTTAAAAAATGGGGAGTGATAAATAGTTTGATGATATAGATAATGGTGTAACTAATTGGTTTATAACTAAAATTTATAGCTAAAGAAAAAGACTATATAAAGTAAATTTTATTGGATACTTTAATAGTCGCTATTATGTAATAAATGATTTTTATAATACGATTTTGTGATATTGATTAGTCTTTATTTATACGGTAAAAGTTAATTGATGGATGGTTGAATAAGCGATAGTTAATGGATGATACACCAATACCGGATGAAATATATAAGTTAGTTCCATCAATGTTATAGTAATTATCATAATATGTTTTAGCATAAGGTGGAGTATATAGAGCTCCAACTATTGGAAGTCTGATTTGTCCGTTATGAGAATGTCCAGCAAGAATTAAGTTTACTTGATAATCTTTAGTTAATTCTTCAGCAATATCTGGTTCATGAATGAGAACTATTCTATAGTCAACATTATTTTCTTCTTCAGTGGTTGTCATAGTTTTTGACAAATCAGTCATGTTATCAGTTTTGGTATTAGTGCCACCAATAAATATTTTTTGATTGTTTTTACTGTATATTATATCATGGGAATTGTCTAGGTAAGTAAATGAACTATCTTGATATATTTTAATAACTTTATCTTTGCCTTTTTCATAATCATGGTTACCTAAGATAGCATATTTACCATATTTGGCATTTATTTCTTTTAGAACATTAGTTAATTCTTCATAATCTTGAGTGCTAATGGTAGCATCTTTATCAATAAGATCTCCAGTGAATACGACAATATCAGGATTTATTGTATTGATTTCTTTGATAACGGCTTTGACTTTTTTGATATTAATAGCACGATTATAATGAAGGTCAGAGAAGTGTACTATTTTTAAACCATCAAAGTCGGTAGGAATATTTTGATCTTTTATGGTGTATTCTTTGGTTATTAATCCCATGGTACCAACATATCTAGCATAAATGATAATTAAAATCAACACTAGAAAAATTATAAAGAGCCATTTAAAAAACTTTTTCATTTAGACACCTACCATTAATAAGAGAACTATAGCTACGGTATTGTGAAGGCAATGCATAGACATTGATGAACATATGTTATCGGTTTCATAATATAATGTAGCGAAAGCACTACCTAGAGCAGCATAAGGAATAATATAGAGATAATCAAGAGGTGAAGTAATCATGCCTAGAACATGAAGTGAACCAAATATTAAGCCGCTTATGGCTATATAGAGATATTTAGTTATTTTGGTGTCTCCTAATGATAGGACAGCATCTTTGATACTTTTTCTAAAAATTAATTCTTCAACGAATGGAGCTTCAATTGATACTGAGAAGAACATATATAATGGATATAAGCCAATTAATTCGCGAATAGTATTTTCGTTGTTGGCGTTTGCTCCTTTGAAGAATAAAGAAATAACAATGTTGCTGACTACCATAATGGCTAGACCTAGAAAATAATATTTAAAACAAGTATCGATATTTTTTTTAAAGTTTTTAAAGAATTGTTTGAAATTTTCAATCAAAGTATCTTTATATAAGAAGAAAATAATTATCATTAAGCCTACAGAACAAGCAAATGAATAAAGGATTTTCATGCTTTGACTGAAACGATTGATATCTATTTTAAATAGAAGTAATGGAATATACTGAAAATAAGCCATTCCTACTAATAGTATAATAAATATACTGGTTTTTAATAAAAAAGTTTTAATTTTAATGTTATCTTTTATCATACGATCAACTCCTGATTATAATTTTAACATAAGTAAGTGAATTTTACAATAAAATTATATGAGATAAAACACTTAGACATTATATGAAAATAATTCTTGAATTAATAGTTAGATAATAGATAGGAAAAGTTATGCTGGAAAGATTTATTTTTCTTTAATAATGTGATAAGATAAATATAGATATTTAATTTATATTAAGTTATCTGAAAGGATATGTATGGATAAGATAGATGAATATGACATGATAATGAATGATCTCAGTTGGATGCTTAAAGAATTAAAAGATGCAGGGGAAAATACGAAAGACTTTATGAAGAAAATACTTCGTGAGAATGTTTTTCATGGAAAGACACTAGTAAACATTGATGAGTCTATTGCGATGCTTAAGGCAATTTATCAAGAGATGGTTCTCAAAACTTTAGAATGGAAACAAAATGAAGATATTTTAGAATTTGTTAATGGTAGTGAGAAAGTTAGTCAATTAGAAAAACTTAACATGATGAAGATTGCTTCTTTATTGGTTCGTGAAGAGATTGAAGAAAGCAAGAAAGAAAAGATTAATCATAAGAAACTACAAAGAAAACTTAAGGTGAAAATAGCTAGTTATGTATTACTTGGTAGTACTTTTTTAGGGCTTTTAGGAATTATATTTAAAGAAACTAAAGAAACTGATAAAACTTATAAATATATGACTTATAGAAGTAAGTATACTTATCAAGATGAAATTGATTCAAGAAGATATGAAGTAAGCCAAGAATATGAGAATAAGCGAGTACGTGATGAAGATATTACTATTTGTGAATATGATCCTTGGAAACAAGGAGATGATTATATGGGAGAAGTAGTAGTTAGAAAATATACTCCAAGAGGATATGATTATGATGAGATTATCCAAAATATATTGCCTATTGTTGAAGAAATGTATATGAATGGTAGGTATGTAGAAGAAGTTTTAAATAAACCAATTAATGAATTAATTAATAATTTTAGTAATAATAGTAAGATTTATGAAGTAGTAAGAATTGTACAGGATAAAACTAATAAAATAGAAATTAGCCATGATGAGATGAAAATTATTACTATTAGTTTATTGATATTTTTAGAAATGGTACTTTATGCTAAGGCGATAGATAATAATGGTGCCTTAATAATTGCAAGTCTTTGGAAAAATATAAGAAAGTTACTTGAGATTAATAAACTTGTTAAGAGTGATATTGAGAGAATTGAAATGTATCAAAAGGTTTATTATGACTTATATATTAATGATTTATGTTTTAGAGATGAAATTTGTGCTATAAACACAGGAGTTAAGGTTAAAACAAGAGAAAAGAATACAAGAGAATAGAGGTATAGAGATGGCATATATTAAAGGAAAAATTATTCAAGATATATTTAGTAATCCAAGTAATGGATACACTGTAGGGCTTTTTAGAATAGCGGATACTGATATGGAAGGATATAAGAATAAGGTAATAACTTTTACAGGAATGTTTGAAGAAATAAAATATAAAACTAATTATTTGATGCAGGGAAATATAGTTAGTCATAATAAATATGGAAATCAATTTCAGGTAGAAAGTTATGAGATAGTATTGCCATCTGACAAGGAAGAATTAGTAGAATTCTTTTCTTCAGATTTATTTCCTATCGGAGATAAAATGGCTGAGAGAATTGTAGAGAAACTTGGCAAGGATGCTATTAGTAAGATTATGGATAGTGAGGAAGTACTGTATGATATTCCTAGGCTTAGTAAGGATAAAGCAAGAGTTATTAGAGATAGAATTTTAGAGTATCAAGAGACTTCTCAAATAGTTATTGATCTTAATAAAATGGGATTTAATACGAAAGACGCTATTAGTATTATGAAAAAATATAATAATAAAGCGATGGATATAATTGATAAGAATATATATAGTTTACTTAATGATATAGATATTAGTTTTGATGAAGTAGATAAAATTGCTAGAAGTAATGGATATATGTTAAATGATGAGAGAAGACTTTTAGCTCTTACTATTAATATGATGAATGTGCTAACTTTTAATAATGGGGATACTTATTTGTATAAAGAAGAAATGTATGATTATATGAAGAAGGTAACGGATAATCTTGAGATGGAAGAATTTGAATATGTACTTTTAAAACTCAAGAAAATGGGAAAGGTAATAATAGATAATGATCGTTATTATTTAGATGAATTTTATAAGGCAGAAGAGTATATTTGTGATAGAATTTATCGTCTTAATGAAGAGGAGAGAAAAAAGTTACCAAAGTTGGATAAGAAGATTAATCAATTGGAACTTATGAATGGAATTACTTATGATGAATCACAGAGAACCGCTATATATAAAGCTATTAATAATAATTTGACAATAATAACTGGTGGCCCTGGTACTGGTAAGACTACGATTGTTAAGTGTATTGTTAAATTGTTAATTGAGATTAATGGGCTTAAGTTAGATAAACTTGCTTTGTTAGCGCCGACAGGAAGAGCGGCAAGGAAACTTATGGATACTACTGGAGTACCTGCTTATACTATTCATAAATATTTAGGATGGGATAAGGAAAAGAATGAATTTTGTGTAAATGAATACTGTCCTAATAAAGAAGAGTATATTATTGTGGATGAAGCTTCAATGATTGATACAGTACTCATGATGAGTTTACTTAAAGGAATAACTTCTAAAGCAAAGATAATTTTGGTAGGGGACTATTATCAATTGCCTAGTGTAAGTCAAGGACAAGTTTTGAAAGATTTAATTGATAGTGATTGTTTAGACGTAGTGAAATTAAATTGTTTGTATCGTCAAAGTGATGATAGTTATATTACTACTTTAGCTCATGAAATTAAAAATAAAGAAATAACGGAAAATTTTATGGCAAAATATGATGACTATAATTTTTTAAATTGTAGTAATGAACAAATACTTGGCAGCGTTGATGATATTGTAAGACGAGCATTATCAAAGGGATACACAGATAGAGATATTCAAGTACTTGCTCCAATGTATAAAAGTATTAATGGTATTGATAGTTTAAATAAAGTGTTACAAGAGATTATGAATCCACATAGTAATGATAAAAATGAACTTGTTTCAGGAGAAATTGTATACCGTGAAGGAGATAAAGTATTACAACTAGTAAATGATAGTGATAATGGGGTATCTAATGGAGATATTGGTTACATTGAAAGTATTGTTTCTGCAATAAAAAGTAAAAGTAAAAAGAATGAAGTAATTGTTAATTTTTTTGGTAATAGAGTGACTTATTTGCCAAAAGACTTAAAAAATATAATGCATGGATATGCAATTAGCGTGCATAAATCTCAAGGTGGAGAATTTAAGATGGTTATTATGCCAATTTCTTCTTCATTTAGAAGAATGCTATATAATAAGTTAATATATACAGCAGTTACAAGAGCTAAAGAAAAACTTATTATTGTAGGAGATCCACAAGCTTTTATTTATGGAATTAAAAATGATTATGTTGAAAATAGAAAAACAGGTCTTAAAGAAATGATTCAAAAAAAGTATAATATGTAGAAAATTACCAATAATAATTATGGGTGATAAAAATGTTTAAACCAAAAGCGTTATATTGCGAAAAAGAAATAGAAAATTATAATCTTGGTAGAGAATTATTAGAAAAATATGCAGATGTTCCTAAAATAATAATAGATAATCATAACAATATTGAAGAAATGAGAAAAAAACAAAATTCAGAATTTCCAGATATGAAAAGGAATTTAATAATTGGTGTAAGAAAAACGCATAAGTTTGTTCCAAATCATAAGACATCAGATTTTCTTGTATCATATACATCATCAGGTTGTACAGCAATGTGTATGTACTGTTATTTAGTCTGTAATTACAACAAATGTGCATATTTGAGATTATTTGTAAACAGAGAAGAAATGTTAAATAAAATAATAAAAACGTCTCAAAATTCTGAAAAAGACTTGACTTTTGAAATTGGAAGCAACAGTGATTTGGTTTTAGAAAACACAATTACAAATAATTTGGTATGGACGATTGAAAATTTTGCGGATACTAAAAAGGGATATTTAACATTTCCGACAAAATTTGATATGATTGATGATATTTTACAGTTGAAACATAACAGAAAGATAATTATTAGGATGAGTGTAAATCCAGAAGAAATAATAAATAAAGTTGAATTTGGAACATCAAGATTACAAAAGCGAATACAAGCTATAAATAAACTTGTAGAAGCAGATTATTTAATAGGGATATTAATTGCACCTGTAATATTCGTGGAAAATTGGAAAGAATTATATTCGGGGCTGATAAAATATTTATCTGAAAATTTAAGTCCAAAAGCAAAAAAAGAAGCCTTTTTTGAAATTATATTTATGACATATAGTTATGTGCATAGAGCAATAAATACAGAAGCTTTTCCTAATGCGATAGATTTATACAATAAAGAGTTAATGACTGGACGAGGAAAAGGAAAATACATGTATAAAGAATATGCAAGAAAAGAGGGAGAAGTCTTTTTGCGAGAGGAAATGAATAAATATTTTAAAGATAATGAAATAATGTATGTAGTTTAAAATATAAAGCAATCTTTCGATAGATTTTCATATATACAAATAAAGAAAAGACGAATTTTGTAAAATAAAAGAGCTTTTTTGTAAAAAATACTGTTAATTCTGATATAATATTATATCCTATTAGTAAATAGGGGAGGTAATATAATATATGAAAGATTTAGAAACAGAAAATTTGAGAATAAGGAAATTTAAGATTGAAGATGCGGAAGATATTTTAAACTTCTTAAAGAAA
>OKXB01003089.1_pt1 | contig 11792 bp, 8 predicted proteins | sample 1601731 | NCBI WGS metagenome assembly OKXB01 (sample SAMN04414077, study PRJEB24778) | human gut metagenome | material: faecal | host: Homo sapiens | reverse complement strand
AAGCGCGAAAATAGCGGCGTTTTGGCAAGGTTCGTTTTATTCTTGGCTGGCATACGAACAAGGAAGAATTTCTTGCCAAAGTTCACGACGGCACGGTGGAAGAATTATTGAATTTCATTCCCGTCAAAGCGGGTGATTGTTACCTTATCAAAGCGGGAACGGTTCATGCAATAGGTGCAGGTTGTGTGATTTGCGAAATTCAACAAAACAGCAACGTTACATATCGCGTTTACGATTACAACCGCCGCGGCACTGACGGAAAACTTCGCCCGTTACACGTAGAAAAGGCTGTGGACGTAATCAATTTCAAAGCGTTCAAAGACGAAACGAACGGCGGCGAATACGAAAAATTGAGCGGCAAGTGCGACGGAATGTCGCAGTATTTATCTAAAAGAGTAGACGATGCCGTTCTACAAATAGTCCGGCAAGCCCTTGAAAAAATAAAGGGCAGCGCGAAAGACGAGGCTATAAAAACGCAATACGAAAAAACGGTAAAAGAGAAAAAAGAGATTTATCTATCATTAAAGCAAAAAATGGATAAAGAACAAACCGTGCTTAACAAACTCGTGAGCGAAGTAGGACGAGCGTTAATCGGGGAATCAGCGTTTACGATAGACGTGTTAAACGCGTCGATAAGCGCGACGAAAGAAAAGTTGGCGGAATACGAAAAGCAAATTCCGCAGGCGTATAAAGAATACACCGATAAAAACGAAATTCTCGAACACCTTGACGGATATTACGACACATTCAAAAGTTGGGCGGATGAATTCGCTACGGCAAGCCAAGAACGGAAGAAAATGATAATCTGCAAACTTATAGACCGCATAGAGATAGGAAAAGGGTACGAAATCAGAGTAAAAATGAATATAAATTACGAGCAGTTCCTATAAAGCGGGCGAGAACAAAACACAGCGAGGACTTTGGAATTAAGTTCTCGCTATGTTTTATAGTGCAGCAATTAGCGGACTGAAAGTTTGGTAAATGCAGTAAACATATTTTTTCGCAAAAGCTCAATAATCAAGTTTCGGAATATCCTACAATGTTCTTTATGGATAAAGAAGAAATAAGAAATGTTGAGAATTATAGGATAAAAGTTGAATTTTAGCGTATAATATAATAGAGAACCACAATAATCAAATATTTTATTAAAATAATGTCAATAAACTATTGACATTTTTAGAAACAAGATATATAATATAGATGCAAAAGCAGTATAGAGTTACTGTTAGTAGCCATAATCAAATGAAAGTATTACCGCTGACCAATATGCGGGATAAAAGTGGTTGGGTTGTAAGTATTTACCGCTGACCAATATGCGGGATAAAAAAGATTGGGTTGTAAGTGTTCGTCCCCCGCCATAAACGGGGGACATTTTTTTTACGAAGGTATAGTATGTTTAACATGGTAGAGTGTGGTTTCTATATACTAAAAGATGCTTTTTTTGATACAATGAATGATCCGTATTTAAAAAACAATAAAGAAGGCAATCGTCCATTTTACTATTGCGTAAAGGGAGAAAAGGATGGAAAAGATATATATTGGATGATTCCTTTGTCAAGCAGGATAGAAAAATATCAAAAAATAATTGATAATAAAGTGGCGAGTGGAAAGCCGTGTGATGGGATATATATCACAAAATTACCAAGTGGTACGGACAGCGTTTTCTTAATTCAAGACATTTTTCCTGTAACGGATATGTACATAGATCGGTCTTATACTCTCGGAGGAAATCCTTTAGTTTTACCTTACGAAGAAGAAATTGCGATAATCAATAGAAAGGCAAGAAAAGTATTGTCGCTAATCAAACGAGGAATACAATTGACGCCAACTTCTCCGAATGTTTTGGCAATATATGAAAAACTTTAAATGTAAAAAGGTATTTTACGGGATTAAGATTTCAATTATAAATAGAATAAAGATTGACTTTGATTCCAAGATATGGTGTAATATAGTTGAACATAAATAAAAACCCCTATTTATGGGGCTAAAGGTTATAATTTACTGTTTCCCGACAAACCTGAACGGGTGCGAGAGCATCCGGCTGTTAACCGGAGGGTCGTAGGTGACGCGATTGCGGACTTGCGGTTTAGCGAGAGCAATGGAGGCAGGCTGAAATGTCCGAACAATCGCTATTCCGTCGCTCCGCTCCTTACAAACCCTACTCGGGGAGCCATCTACGTTGACCGAAATTACTGATTCGGTCAAAAAAGAGTCAAAAACGCTTGTTTTTGACTCTTTTTTATATGTTTTTTAGCATTTTTGAGGAATTTTCTAAGGCTAAAATATGGGTTCTAAAATAAATGTTGGGGTGTGAGAAAAACACTTCAACATTTTTTTGTTTTATGACATAAAAAAGTTGAGCATATTTGAAATTTCCAATATAATATTTTCTACGACAAAAACACGAAGGAAATAATCAATATGCTCAACACAGATATTATAGCAAACTTCATCGGATTACGTAACGTTACGATAGACAAAATTTGCGAAAAAACAAATTTTATTAAGTTTCACATGACGATTTACAAGATTGGGAAAAGTACGCTCAAACGCGCGTCCCCGCAACTTATTCGGATTTTATAGGACTTGCACAACAGTTGATGGGGCATGAGCAAAGAGAAAAGTCGCGCAGGCTTATCAATTTCAAATTCAAGAAACACTCGAGATATAATTGGTCAAATTATAGGTTGAAAGCGATTGAACAACTATTGCAAAAGATGATAAGGCAATTGTTATTTTAAAATTCCTATATACTATATTAAATAAAAATAAGGACGCGAGAGGTGCAATGATGTCTCACGTCCTTATTTTTGAATATAAATGAGAAAATATCGAAAGAAAGATTATAAAACAGAGTTTAAACCTATTGAAGAATGGTTTTTCTTTGCATTTTTACAAAGCGTGCGATATTGTTGTGGCGATATATCATAACGTTTTTTGAACAATTTCGTAAAATAACTGTCACTTGCAAATCCTATCTCTTCGGCAATTTGCGGTATACTCATATTACCGTTGTCAAGGAACGATTTCGCCCATTTTAGACGTACATTATTTAATCGATCCGTAATTGTTTCTCCCACATATTTTTTGAAAACTCTGCAAATGTGGGATTGATCATACGGAATATCTTCCATAATAGCATGAATGCCGCCTTGTATATAATTTTTTTTTGTAAAACGGGCAAGCATATTTTTAAGCCAAATCGGATAATTTGTTGGTTCTTGGTCGAAATTGGGTAGTTCAATAACGCTTAATAGGGTGGCGAGTGACGCCTTTAGCGTAGGCATTACCGTGTTGGGGGTGGACAAAGAAAATTTTTCAAATAAATTGTTGATCTTTGTCCAACAGTTTTCAAAATAACTGAGTTGTTCTTCGGATAGCTCTGCATACAGGCATTGTGGGCTTTTTTTTATTTTTTCTAAGAGATTTTCTGATAAAAAATTACAAACGGAAGAGAATAAATCTTGTGATATACATAAGTCACGGTGAGTGCATTCCGAATTGTTTTGAAAGCGTTTGTAGGTATGGAGGTCACCGGGGCGTAGCAAGATGACGTTTCCCGGTTGTAGCGTTTTCTTTTCTCCGTTGCAAATATGTTCTATGTTACCGTCGAGAACATAGGCGATTTCGTAATAGAGATGAGTGTGTAGATGGTTATCATCTTCATATGTTAAATGAGACAGAAAACATTTGTCAGGATACAAACTGCCTGTATTTTGTCTTACATCCATAAAAGGTCTCCTACAAAATTGTACTAATATTATATACTTAAAACAGCAAAAAGTCAATTGAAGGGGAAGGAATATTATCAATTCGCTACAATATGTATTAATTTTTCATCCGTAAAATTATTTTACAGAAAAATATTTTTCAGAGGAATTATCAATACAGAGCAGATTTGTGCAAAAAATAGCACTTGAATTGTCAAATTAATTATGCTATAATAAAAATATAAAAAGCGTAGGAGATCAGCTAATGAAAAGGAAAATTCTTGTATTATTTTGCGTGGCGGTTATGACGTTTACGGCTTTACCATTGAGCGGGTGCCGCAGGAGAGCCGATGTGAAAAAAATCGATGAAACCAAGACGCAGTTATACGTCGGAACGCTCGACCAGGGTGTCGGAAAAGGTTGGCTCGAACTTGTTGCCGACCGGTTTGAAGAAGCTTTCGCCGATTATGAATTGAACGGAAAAAAGGGCGTGCAAGTGCTCGTAGAAGGCGTAGACAGGGCAACATCGCTAATCAATAATTTTAAGCGTGAACGCGTGGAGGTGGTATTCAACGAGGGGGTCGATTACGAAACGTGGGTGAATAAAAAGTTGCTTTTGGACATTACCGACGCAGTGAGCGGCAAGAATGCCGATCTGAGCGCTTACGGCGATCCTGAAGGAACGACGATCGAGAGTAAAATGGACGAAAGCGCGGCGGAATACTATAAGACGGACGATAATAAATATTATGCGATTCCGTTTTATGAAGATACCAACGGAATTATGTTCAACGTCGATCTTTGGGAAAAGTACGGATTTTACTTCAAGGATGGTGGCGGGTGGACAGGCAATGTTAAAGAAGCGACCGTCGGACAGGACGGCAAGAAGGGTACTTATGACGACGGATTGCCCCGCACATTCGACGACTTCTTTGCGCTGTGCGAACACATTCAGCAGACAAAGAGCACAAAGGGAGGACAGCCGCTGATTCCTATCGCATGGAACGGGAAGTACGACCTTTCGTATATCAATTCTTTCTTGTTCTGTATGGCTGCCGATGTGGATGGGGCGGATCAGTACAGTCTGAACTTTACTTTCAACGGAGAAGCGGAAGGCTTAATCACGGGCTTTGACGGCACAACGCCGATCTTAAGCCAAACGGCAGAGGCGATTACAGACAGAGACGGTTACAAGCTCTATAGGCAACAGGGGAAGTATTATGCGCTCAAATTTATTGAAACCATCATCGATAATGGATATTACAGCAACAAAATACTGAACAAGTCTACCATCGACCACAAGACCATGCAGGCGTATTTTATCAAGACGGAGGATGACAGCCGAGGAGCGCCTTTGGGACAGGAAATCGCCATGCTTATCGAGGGTACGTGGTGGTTTAACGAGGCAGATGAGTATTTTACCACCAACGAGCAGTACGGCGGCGGAAAGCACGAGCAGCGCTTCGGCATGATGCCGATGCCCAAGCCTACGGAAGATCATGTAGACGGCACGCATACCCTGTTCAATTCCAAGCAGTCTGCTGCCTTCATCAATGCGAATATCGACAAAAGCAAAATCGAGCTTGCGAAAGAGTTCCTCAAATTTGCGCATTCCAACAACAGTCTGATAGAATTTACCGAAACGGTCAGTCTTTTGAAACCGTACGATTATACGCTTAATGAAGAGGACAACAATCTTACCTACTATGCAAAGCAGTTGCTGCAGGTGAAAGAGGCGTCTGAAAACGTGTATCCTTTTGCCGATTCGCGCTTGTTTACTCGGCAGAAAGGAACCCTGTTGAGCTCTACGGCATGGGCGGTAAAAATCGGTGATCACAGTTACAACCATCCTACAACCGACTTTTTGGGCGGCGTTTCCGCAGAAGATTATTTTAACGGATTGCTGTTCGCTGATAAAGAGTATTGGCAGGAAACGTTCCAGAACGACTTCGAGTGATTTGTGCGCCCGTCAATGTGTGAAATTTATCAAACGGTAATACGGAAAGGGGAGGTAAGCGATGCAGAACGATCTTTTAGAACAACGATCGCCCGTGAAAAGCAAGAGTCTGAAACGGAAGAATTTGTTAAGGAATAGTATCTTCTACGTTGTCATGGCGGGTATACCGATTTTACAGGTAATCATTTTTTACATCTATGTTAATTTCAATTCCATTTTGCTCGCGTTTAAGACGTACGATGAAGTTACGATGTCGTATAAGTGGCTGACGAGCGGAGAAGTTTTTTTAAACTTCAAGGAATTTTTGAAGGGTCTTACAACGCTGCCCTTTCTGAAAGCGGCGTTCGGTAACACCTTCATGATGTTCGGGCTGGTGTTGCTGGTCAGTTATTCGGGCGGTATTTTGCTTTCGAACTTCATCTACAAGAAGCGCCTGTTCGGCCGGTTTTTCCGCGTTATTTTGTTCACACCGTCCATGATCTCCGGCATTATTATGGTCACGCTGTTCCAGTTTTTTGCCGATGCTGCGGTGCCGGCTCTGACCAACAATGCCACGGTAGGGCTTTTAGCCAATAAAAGTTCCGCGTTTCCGAGCATAATCTGCTATACGCTGTGGCTTGGGTTGGGTAGCGGGATGCTCGTATACGTCGGCACAATGAGCAGCATCAACGATTCCATGGTGGAGGCGGCACAGCTGGACGGCTGTACGCCCATGCAGGAATTTTTCAAGATAACGCTGCCGACCATCTATCCTACCATTTTGGTTTTCTTTGTGGCGAAAATGGGGAGTATCTTTGGCGAACAAATCAATTTGTTTACCTTCTACGGGGCAGACGCGCCATACGATTACTACACCTACGGCTACTGGCTGTATGTGCGCACGTTGGCAGGGGAGGCGAACTATCCTCAACTCGCTGCGGCGGGACTGTGTTTCACGCTCGTTCTGGCGCCGCTTACGCTGTTTGTTCGCTGGCTGCTCAACAAGTTTGGTCCTTCTGCCGATTGACCGTACGGAGGTGAAAAATGCGAAACATTAAGACAACCATGAACGATTTACAGGCGTCGTTGAAGAAGACGTCGATCAAGGCGTGGCGTCACATAAAAAGCATCTTTACGACGACAAGTCCGTTGTATATCGTTGCTTTCCTTATTTTTGCGGCTTATACGGTGTTTTTGTTGTATCTGATCGTTTGGGGACTTTTAACTTCGATGAAGGATTCGGAAGAATTTCTCTATAACGTCTTGGGGCTTCCGAATCAATTCCGGCTATCCAACTACGTCGATGTAATCGATGTCATGCGCGTGGAGGTAAAAACGGCAGGCGGCACGCGGTATGTGTATATGGAAGGAATGCTTCTGAACAGTATTCTTGTGGCAGTAGGCGGCTCGATCCTCTTGGTGTCGGCGCAATGTTTTACGGCGTACTGCGTTGCGAAGTTCAGCGACTATCCCATTTCCAAGATATTATATACCTTTAACATCATTACGATCATCCTACCCGTTGTCGGTTCGGGGCCTTCGCAGTTGCAGGTCATGCACGCACTGGGGCTGTATGACAACATATTCGGTTTTTGGGTGACGAAACTGCACTATATCGGGCTGGACTTTATGATATTTCATGCCTACTTCAAATCCATCTCGAAGGAGTATGCGGAGGCGGCAGAGATCGACGGGGCATCGCAGTTCGGTATCTTTTTCCGTATCATGTTCCCGTTGGCAACAGGGATGTTCCTGACGCTGTTTTTGACGGAATTTGTGGGAATGTGGAACGACTACCAAACCCCGCTTCTTATCATTCCAAATCATCCTACTCTTTCTATAGGCGTATTTGAGTTCAGTAGGGGAACGGGCAACGCCACTTCCGACCTCCCGCATAAGGTAGCCGGATGTATGATTCTGTTTTTGCCCATTTTTATAGTCTTTCTCGCTTTCCACAACAGGTTGATGAACAACGTGACGATGGGCGGCGTGAAAGAATGAAGGATTATTTATGAGAGGAAAAGATGAAAAAAATTATAAAAAATAAAATTCTCGTGTTTCTGTGTTTATTGGCGTGCTTTATGGGGTGTTTGACCCTTCCGGCCTGCGGAACGGAAAACGATGATAAAGGAGATGAAACCGGCATGAACGAAACGCCGTATTATTTGATCAAAAACAGCGCGACCGAATACAAGGTCGTCTATCCCGAAGTTCGTGGGTCCTATATCGACACCGCGGTCAAAGAACTTCGTACCTTTTTGGGCGAAATCAGTCCCGGCATCACGATAAAGGTGTCGTCGGATACGGGGCTTACGCACTCTGCCGATGCAAAGTATATCTCTTTGGGCGATACCGCTCTGTTGCAGTCTGCCGGTATTTCCGTCGATAAAGAAAAACTCGGCAGCGACGGTTATGCCATCATTACCAAAGATCAGAGCGTATACCTTGTCGGCGGCAGTACGCACGGCACTCTTTTCGCCGTGTACGAGTTTTTGGAAAAGCAGTTCGGTTATCATTTTTATGCTAAAGACTGTTATGACCTCGAACGGGGCGTAACCGAGAAAAAACTCCTCGATTTCAACTTGACCGTAACGCCTTCCATTGCCGTGCGGTATATGGCGGACGGGCAGTTCGTGTCTTCGAAAGACAATGAATCGGCGCTGCGCATGCGTTCTACCCCGCAGGACGATTTTATCGTAACCGCAAGAGACAGCAAGGGCGGTGCCGGCAACTGGCATACGACGCGGCATATCCTGCCGAAGGACGAAAACCCGGAGCATCCCGAATGGTTCGGATTCGGTAGTACGGGCGCAGCCACCCAACTTTGCTATGCGGGCAGACCTGTCGCGTCGGGTACGGACGGCAAAAAGCACGGAAAAGCCGATCAAAGCGCGCTTGTCAACGCTTTGGTAGCGTCGATGGAAAAACTCATCGACGCGAAGTTCGGCAGCGATACCAACGACAGCGAACTGTTCTTCTGTCTTACGCCTGCCGATAACTTCGACTGGTGCGAGTGTGAATATTGCAAAGAGATCACCGAGGCATATGGCGGGTCACATGCCGCATCGTACATCGTGGTTGCTAATAAGGTGGCGAAAAACCTTCAAGAGTATATGAACGAAAAATACGGCGGGCGCAAAATTACGGTGTTTATTTTCGCTTATCAGCAGACGGAGCAACCACCTGTGCGAGAAAATTCAGACGGTACTTTTGAGCCGATTTTAGACGGCCCTTACGGCAAAGACATTATTCTCGGCGACAACGTTGTGCTTTTGTATGCGCCCATCGCCGCCGACTATTACAAGACGTTCAAAGACGAGGTGAACGAAGTCGAATATAAGCGCATGGCGCAGTGGAAAACGATTGCGTCGCACATAGCTATGTGGACGTACGATAAAACTTTCTATACCAACTATTTTGTACCGCAGAATCCGTACAATGCGATGGACGAAAATATCCGCTGGTATGTGGAAAACGGCGCCGTGTTCCTGCATGCGCAGGGACAGACAGCCAACGCGCAGATGACTGATTGGGGCAACCTGAAAACGTATTTGAGCGCGCAGCTCTCCTGGGACTGCACGCAGGATATCGAAGAATTGATCGACAGCTTCTTTACCGCCTATTATAAGGACGCCGCGCCTGCCATGCGCGAGTGGTTTGACGATTACCGCACTTATTTTGATGAGCGGGCCGACTACTGGTGGGGAGAAGAAGTGCAAATCGGCAATGAGTGGGTGAAATTTAACTTCCGCACTACGCACGGTGGCGACAAAACATTGTCCGCGTCGCTCAAATTCTACGAGTATGATAGGCTGTTAAAGTGGAAAGCAAGCCTTGAAAAGGCATATACGTCAATTGAAAAGTACAAAATTTCCGATCCTGCGCTGTATAAAACATTGGAAACGCGCATCAAGCGCGAGGGGGTCTCGCTTAACTATCTCATCGGAACGATTTATGGCGACAATACGAATTTTTTTACAGCCGAAGAGAAAATCGAACTGATGATCGATGTTTACAAGGATGCGTCGGATACGGGGCTAACCTATTGGCGCGAAGTAAACCCGACCAGCGGGCTTGGCACCGCTTATTATACGGTAGCCGGCAAGTTAAAAGATTGGCAGGGGAAAAGATAAAAATTGCATAGATCTATGCTTTACAAATTTAAAAAAAGAGGGGGATAGCGGCAAAAATGGTTTCTGTTTAATACGGGCTTGCCCTTTCCGGGCAAAACGTCAAAATGTGCCGCGGTGCAGATCCGTACGGCGGTTTGCAACAAAAATACATTGATCAGGAGTAGATTATGAAGAAAAAAACTTTGGTTTTAATTTTGACACTGGTGCTTGCGGCGATGGCGGTGTGCCTTGTCGCTTGCAATAAGAACAAAGACAATGACGGTCCCAACAAAGGCGGCCCGAACGCAGGCGGCACGCCTGAAATGTATACCGTTACGAAGGCGGAGCCGGGCTACAGGTATGTGTGGGGCAGCCTCGATGCGACCGGATACGAGGGGGAATCGCTCAATGATCTGAAGTTGACTAAGACGACTGCGACGGAAGGAATGGATTATTCATTCAACGAACCGTATCAGGAAGGTTATGAATTTGAGATCAATGTAACCATCGGCGGGCGGACATACGATATGACACCCCCCGACGGCGGCGTGTATACGATTCCGGGTAAAGACATCACGGGAAATATTGAGATTACTTGTATTCGCCATATCGAGGGACTGGCGGAGGCGCTCGCGGGAAAAGATTCCTATACCTATACTGACGGCGATGGAATTTACAATGCAGATGGTACGCCTGCGTCTTCCAACGGAAACAGCGTTACTTATGAAGGCGTATTCGACCGCGATGTCGGTGCCTATTTCCGTGTAACTGCCGTAGTTGACGAAGCCGATCTTATCGGCAACCAGGCACACAGCGATAATATGCAGGTATGGGTAAGGACGAGAACAGGCACGATGCTTGCAGGAGAATACCTCGGCATCAACGGCGCAGGCTATGGGTCGCTTGCTCTTCCGAAAGGCGCAACCTATCTGTACCGAGACGGCAATAAGACCGTGGAAGTTTTTGAATATTTCGTTTCTGAAACGAGTTTAAGTCAGGTGTACAGCGGCAACGAATTGTACGCTACGCTCATTTATCAGAAAACGAAAGATACGCCTTCCACCTGCGTGTTCGCGGGTAAGGGTAGCGAAGGCGGAGACGATTATTCCAAATATTGGTCGGTCAACGACGGTCGCTTTGAGGATAAGGGCGTAAACGGCTTCGGCAACGCCACCCTCGTTACGAAAGACGGCGTGTATGATATGTATGCGCAGGCGAAAACGAGCGACGGCGTAACTGTCGACGGCGTTCTCAACGACGCTGCATGGGCAAACAAGACAGGCGTAACATACAATTTCACGGGCGGCGAAAGCATCACATACAACGGTTTTACGGGTAAGAACGGCATTTACTTCGGCGTGACGGCAAAGAGCAAGACGCTTGCCGGACTTGGCGATACAAAGACGGCGCTGCGCCTGCTTTTCCCCGACGATACGAACTCTTCCGATTTATATCTGCGCGCAATCGGCCTTTGCTGGCAGCAGCGCGTCATGGGTGCGGAAGCCGTACAGATCATCAAAGAGAGCGACAACACTTATACGCTCGTTTTTGAAGGATATGTCCCTTATAGAGTATTGAAAGCAAAGCGCAGCAATTACGAAGATTTCGTCACAACGGACGGAAAAGGGAACGTGACGTGCGTGGACGTGAATATGTACTTTGTTGCTCCTTCCATGAAGGTTACGGCAAGCGGTGGCACGGAATCGGAAGTTTGGCTGAAAAACGGAACGGCTTCTTCCGTCTATAACTTCACGCTTAGCGCGGAGGGATTGAGCGATTATTGCGTTCCCGGTTACGATGTAACGGCAACGGATTCAGTCGCGAACGTGTTCACGGTCACGGCGGCGGATACTGCGGAATACGGAAAAGATTATTCTTTTACCGTAATAAAACATGTCGATAACGTCGTCATCGAAGTTGCCATCGGCGGTACAGCGTATACCTTAAGTGCGCCAGACAACAACGTGTATACTATCCCGGGCGCTGCCATTACGGGCGCCATCGCCATCCCCGTGCGCGAGCCGATCGAAGTCA
>OKXB01003085.1_pt1 | contig 11813 bp, 8 predicted proteins | sample 1601731 | NCBI WGS metagenome assembly OKXB01 (sample SAMN04414077, study PRJEB24778) | human gut metagenome | material: faecal | host: Homo sapiens | reverse complement strand
GAGCAAGCTCCCACGGTCATCTTGCACAATCATTTCTGCATGGCTGAACTGTTACTAGAAATTATAGAATAAAAGAATTACAGGAGGAAACAATAACGATATGAGAATCGGTATGGGTTATGATGTACACAAACTGACAGAAGGGCGGAAGCTGATTATTGGCGGTGTCGAGATCCCTTATGAAAAGGGACTGCTCGGACATTCGGATGCGGACGTGCTGTTACATGCCATTATGGACGCACTGCTTGGAGCAGCGGCACTTGGCGATATCGGCAGGCATTTTCCGGACACGGATCCTGCTTATAAGGGAATTTCATCTTTAAAGCTGTTAGAACACGTAGGAGCGCTTTTGGAGGAGCATTATTTCCTCATTGAGAACATTGATGCGACCATTATTGCACAGGCGCCGAAGATGCGCCCCTTTATTGATATGATGCGGAAGAACATTGCAGACACGCTGCATATCGATCTGTCCCAGATCAATGTCAAGGCAACGACAGAAGAAGGACTTGGCTTTACCGGAAGCGGAGAGGGGATTTCTTCCCAGGCAATCTGTCTGCTGACAACACCGCTGGGGCTGCAGAGTGAGGATGTGATGCAAAGAGGCTGTGCCGGCTGCACTGGATGCCCGAAGACAGTGTGATGAGAGAAGTTCAGCCATGCCCATTCATAAGCTGCCGGATTGTACAGATTTGGCTAACAAATATACGTGCTTTCCGGCAGCTTATTTCATGTCGGGCGTCCGCCCTATAGAAATGATTGTATAAGCTGCCCTTAGTGAGCAAGCTCCCACGGTCATCTTACACAATCATTTCTGCATGGCTGAACGGTTACAATTTATTGATTAACTTGAAGGTCTGACAGTTGACAAAACCTCAAAAGTTGCATATTCTATATAGTAGTTAAGGTAGCTGTGGGTATAAAGCAGCTACAGGCAAATAAACAGAAAACGACTATGATGGAGAAGAGTACCGTAATCAAGAGGTAACAGAGAGAAGCTGCCATCGGCTGTAAGCAGCTTTTACTTTCAGGGAACGGGAAGTGCACTCCGGAGTCTGCAGGGAGAACGAAGAAGCAGCTTCTGATATCCGGGCACGTCTGGTCACGTTATCGACTGTAAGGGAAAGACATTATTGTCTTTAAGTAGAGTGGAACCGCGGAATATTTCGTCTCTGTAGATGGAATATTCCGTTTCTTATTTTAACAGGAAATGGAGCAGTTATGGGAATCATCAGCAAAATTAAAGAAGAAATCCGAATCATAAGAGAGAGGGATCCGGCCATTCATTCCAGTATGGAGGTACTGTTGTATCCAAGCTTTAAGGTGATGCTGCATTACCGGCTGGCACACAGGCTTTATCAAAAAGGGCACTATTTCTGGGCGAGATGGATTTCCCAGCGTGCTGTGCGTAAGACCGGAATTGAGATTCATCCGGGAGCACAGATTGGCAAAGGATTTTTTATCGATCACGGAAACGGTGTCATTATCGGAGAAACAGCGATCATTGGTGATAACGTGACCTTGTATCAGGGGGTAACCCTCGGAGGAACCGGTAAGGAGCAGGGAAAGAGACATCCGACGATTGGAAATAATGTCATGATCAGCGCCGGTGCCAAAATCCTTGGATCCTTTACGATCGGGGATAATTCCAAGATCGGGGCAGGATCGGTCGTTTTGGAAGAGGTTCCACCGAATTCCACTGTAGTCGGTGTACCGGGACATGTGGTGAAGCGCAACAACCAGAGACTTCCCCAGGAAGAGCTGGATCAGATCCATTTGCCGGATCCGGTAAAGGAAGAGCTGTCCATGCTGCGTAAGCGGATGCAGCAGATGGAAATAGAAATCAGACAATTAAAGGAGGAGAGGAAAGATGGAGAATAGATTTTCCTTTTACAACACATTAACGAAAAAAGTAGAAACCGTGATCCCGAATGTGGACGGCAAAATTGCAATGTATACCTGTGGCCCGACGGTGTATCATTTCGCGCATATCGGCAATCTGCGCAGCTATATCATGGAGGATGTACTGGAAAAGACCCTGCGTTATCTTGGATATGATGTAAAGCGTGTGATGAATATCACGGATGTCGGTCATCTTTCTTCCGATGCCGATACCGGTGAAGATAAGATGTTAAGTGGGGCAAAGCGTGAGCACAAGACGGTTATGGAAATTGCAAAGTTCTATACCGATGCTTTTTTTGAAGACTGCAAAAAGCTTAATATCAAGCGCCCGGATGTGGTGGAGCCTGCAACGAACTGCATTAGTGAGTTTATTCATATGATCGAGGTTCTTTTAGAGAAGGGCTATGCCTATGTGGCCGGAGGAAATGTGTATTTTGATACCTCCAGGCTTAAGGAATATTATGTATTTAATACCCAGAGCGAGAACGAGCTTTTAGTTGGCGTGCGCGATGATGTGACCGAGGATGAAAATAAGAAGAACAAGAACGACTTCGTTCTGTGGTTTACCAAATCCAAGTTTGAGGATCAGGCACTTAAATGGGACAGCCCATGGGGCGTTGGATATCCGGGATGGCATATTGAATGCTCCTGCATCAGTATGAAGCATCTTGGAGAATATATGGACATCCATTGCGGCGGTGTGGACAACATTTTCCCGCATCATACAAATGAAATTGCACAGAGTGAGTCCTACCTTGGACATAAATGGTGTAATTACTGGTTCCATGTACATCACCTAAATGACAAGACCGGCAAGATGAGCAAGTCAAAGGGTGACTTCCTGACGGTCTCCTTACTCGAAAGCAAGGGCTATAATCCGTTGGTTTACCGGATGTTCTGCCTACAGTCCCATTACCGGAAGCCGCTGGAGTTTTCCTATGAAGTCATGGACAATGTAAAGTCGGCTTATGAAAAGCTTCTTAAGAAGATTGCCGGACTTTCCAAAGAAGGAGAAGTGGATGAAGCGGTTTATGCAGAATACCGCCGTAAATTCGAAGATGCACTTTGCAATGACTTAAATACCTCAATGGCAATTACCGTACTATATGATCTCTTAAAGGCAGACTGCAATGATGTAACGAAGCGTAAGCTGGCAGCAAGCTTCGATGAGGTTCTTTCCTTAGGACTTTTTGATGGTGAAAAGGCAGAAGAGAAAGCAGATGATGTGGATGCAGAGCTGGTAAGCTACATCGAGGCAAAGATTGCAGAGCGTAAGGAGGCAAAGAAGGCAAAGGACTTCGCAAAGGCAGATGCCATTCGTGAAGAACTGTTACAAAAGGGCATCGTTCTGGAAGATACACGTGAGGGCGTAAAATGGAAAATGGCTTAACCTTTATACAAAGGATAAGAGAAGCATTTGAGGGTAAAGAGGTGGATATTCGGACATATTCACCTCTTACGCTTGCTTATATCGGAGATTCTATCTATGATCTGGTGATCCGGACGGTGGTTGTGATGCGTGGAAATGCACCTGCCAATAAGCTTCACCATTATACGATCCGCTATGTAAATGCGACCGCACAGGCGCTCCTTTTGGACGCTTTGTTACCAGAGCTTACAGAGGAAGAACAGGTAATCCTGAAACGTGGGCGCAATGCGAAGCCGTACACGAAAGCTAAGCATGCAACTATGGCAGAGTATAAAAAGGCAACGGCATTGGAAGCACTGATGGGATACCTGTATCTTACCGGACAGGAGGAGAGGGTGCTTTTGCTGATCCAAAAGGGCATGGATATCCTGGAAACACAGAAAATGAATTAAGCAGACAGAGCAGGGATAGCAATTTGGAAGGAACCGGAAAAACATAGAAAGATATATAAATACATAGAAATACTGTACACTGGAAAAGAAACATACATAGCAACGCTATGCATGATTGGATTGTGTTCCACAAAGAAACGGAGAAAGGATTAAAGCATGGAAGAATTCAGAAAAGAAAAAAATGAATCCATTATAGAGGGAAGAAATGTGGTGATTGAAGCATTTCGTTCCGGACAGTCCGTTGACCGGCTTTATATTCTGGATGGCTGTCAGGACGGACCGATTATGACGATTAAGCGGGAAGCGAGAAAGCATGATGTGGTTATAAAATATGTATCAAAGGAACGGCTGGATCAGATTTCAGAAACAGGGCGGCATCAGGGCGTTATAGCAACGATTGCGGCCTATGAATATTCAGAGGTAGAGGACATGCTTGCACTTGCTAAAGAAAAGAATGAACCTCCGTTTTTGTTCCTGCTTGATAATATTGAGGATCCGCATAACCTGGGAGCAATTATCCGTACAGCGAATCTTGCCGGGGCACATGGAGTGATTATTCCGAAGAATCGTGCAGTAGGACTTACTGCAACGGTAGCGAGAACCTCTGCAGGAGCATTAAACTATACGAAGGTGGCGCGTGTGACCAATATGGCACAGACCATAGAAGAACTGAAGCAGCAGGGCTTATGGTTTGTGTGTGCGGATATGGGTGGAGAAACGATGTATGACTTAAACCTGACAGGACCGATCGGACTGGTAATTGGAAATGAAGGATCCGGAGTAGGCCGTCTTGTGAAGGAAAAGTGTGATATGACAGCTTCTATCCCTATGCATGGCGATATTGATTCCCTGAATGCTTCCGTTGCGGCCGGGGTTCTGGCTTATGAGATTGTCCGGCAAAGAACCTGCGCCGGCTGCAGATGAGTGATTAGATTTGTAATGAACAGGATGCTGTAAAGCAGATTAGGAAGGTATTATGAAGACAGCCGCAAGAGTCCTGGCAACCATGATTGCAATGGTGGCAATTTTGCTGATTGCAGTGGGTGCAGATAAAGGATTAAACTATTTGGAGAGAATAAAATACGAAAAGGAATGTGAAGAGCTGTATGCAGAAAGTCATGCACAGGCAGAGCAGCTGCGGACACAGCTTGAAGAGCTTTCGCAGGACGAAGCGGCGGTAGAGACCTTTCTCCATGAATATGCAGTGGATGATCTGGAAGATGAGGATGAGGATGTGCTGCAGGAGTTTCTGACCGCATCACCTTCAGGGAATGGGTCTGAGGGGAGTGTTTCAGATGGGGAATCTGTCTCGGGAGATATGCTCACCGCAGAGGATCAGCTTACAGATGTGTCTGAAAATGCTCATGCCTTTGCATCCGGTAATGACAGTTCAGACCGTGACTTTTCCGATCATATGATTTCCGGCAATGCAGTTTCCGGGGGAGGCGTCTCTGATCATGCTATTTCAGGAAACGGCGTCTTCGGTAATGCTGTTTCCGGGAACAGTGTTTCTGACAATACCGTTTCAGATAATACCGTTTCAGGCAATGCCGTTTCGGAAAACCAGGTTTCCGGGAATCGTGTTTCCGGGGGAGGCATTTCTTTAACTACGGTTTCCGGTAATATTCTGGTACGCCCGACGCTGCGGGAACGCAGACTGGAACAAAGTTCTTATATGGAAACAGTTGAGTGGAATGAAGCAGACCAGGTGGTGATTGGTCAAAGTACCCTGGACTTTTCAGACAAAAAGATTGCCTGTCTGGGTGACAGTATCACACAGGCGGCAAACCTTGAAAGCATGGAGGACTATCAGCAGTATTCCTACCCGACGAAGCTGGCAGAAATTCTGGGAGCAGAGGAAGTGGTAAATCTTGGAATCGGAGGATCCTCGATCGGAAGATACTGGCAGGATGCCTTTGTGGACCGTTACATGGACATTCCGGAGGATACAGACCTTATTCTGGTTATGGGAGGAACGAATGACGGGTTCTGTCTGCACCGGGAAAATGTGGGAAATTTTGAAGAGCGTTCTCCCCGTACCCTGATTGGGGATCTGGATGAACTGATGCGGGGCTTAAAGGAGAATTATCCCGATGCGGAGGTTGTTTTCGTCACACCGCTTCCCAATGTCCTGCATGATATTCTGCGTAAGGATCGTCCGGAGCTGATGTCGCAGCGTGTCATTGTGGACAGTATGATTGCTCTTGCCAGGGAATATGAATTTGATGTGATTGACCTGTATGATTCGAATTTACTGGACAGCCACGATGCCGCAGTGATTTCAAATTATATGCCGGATGGCGTACATTGCAATCCGGACGGCTACCGGATTCTGGCAGAGCACATTGCAGCCGATCTGATCCGGCTGCAGGACTCACAGGATGTGGAAGATGGTGAAGAGTTCCTGGAAGCAGAAGGGATGGAAATGGAAGCAGCTTCAGAGCAGGGGATGGAAAGTGAATCAGATGCCGGTCAGAACATGAAAAGCGAAGCCATCTTCGATCAGAACATAGAGAGCGAATCAGATTCAGCTCAGAATATGGAAAGTGTCGAAACGTCTGAAAGTGCAGAAAATACCGGATATAAGGAAGTGCCGGATAACATAGGGAAGGATCAAAATCTGGAAGATATAGCAGATTCCCAAGATATAGTAGATTCGGAAAACATAGAAGCTGCAGAAAATATAGATGATTCAGAAGATATGACAGATCCCAGGGATATAACAGAGTTGGAGGCTGCAGAAAATTTTAAGTCCAGGATTCCAACAGATATTCTGAAATTCCGGGAAAGAGATACCGCACAGGACAGGGATCCTATTGATATGGAAGCTAAGAAAACGAATGAGGAAGCAGCAGACGCGCAGATCCAAAAGGATATGACGATGGAGGTGGGCTCCTATGGTTAATGAGTATGCAAAATACAGCGATGAAGAATTGATCGTGCAGCTTCGGGATGGAGACCATGCCATTACGGATTACATTATGGAAAAGTATAAGAATCTGGTGCGCAGCAAGGCACAGTCGATGTACATTCTGGGTGCGGACCGGGAAGATCTGATACAGGAAGGAATGATCGGGCTTTTTAAGGCTATCCGTGATTATGATACGGGAAGGGATGCCAGCTTTTTTACCTTTGCGGATCTGTGTGTGTCCAGACAGATGTATACAGCGATTCAGGCAGCAGGGCGGCTGAAGAATGCACCGCTTAATTCCTATATTTCCATTTATGCAGACTATTCCCGGCAGGAGGAAGGAGAGTCCTCAGAGGAGGTAAAGCTGATTAACAGTCTGATTTCCCCATTAGAGAAGAACCCGGAGGAGCTGCTGATTGACCGTGAAAATGTGGAACGCATTGAGCAGATGATTGAGAGGGAATTAAGTCCTTTTGAAAAGCAGGTGCTCGATCTGTATCTTACCGGAATGTCTTATGGGCAGATTGCGAAGGTTCTGGGCAGGGATGATAAATCAACAGACAATGCCCTGCAGCGCGTGAAAGCCAAAATCCGCAGGGAATTGAAGGGAAACAATTAAATTTTTATAAACTTTAAGAGGGGTGTATTGACGAAGATTTTTGGACGCAATATACTCTTTTTATTGTGACATAATTGGAAATATCTGTAGTTTCAAAATATGTATCCCATTTTGCCTAACAGTTTTATAGGAAAGCAGGTAATCATTCAGTACAATCCGAAGCACTTATTACTGAGGGCATGGAGAAAGGCGGAGAGAGAATGTTTGGAAAATTCAGTGTCAGAAAACCGTATACTGTTCTGGTGGCAGTAGTGCTTGTAATTGTTTTGGGTATTGTGTCATTTACCAAAATGACCTCGGATCTGCTGCCGAATATCAGTTTTCCTTATGTACTGGTCATGACAACTTATCCGGGGGCAAGTCCGGAAACCGTAGAAATGGTCGTAACGAAGCCGGTAGAATCTTCCATGGCTACCGTAAGTAATATTGAAGAAATCAGTTCTGTTTCAAATGAAAATTATTCCATGGTAATTCTGCAGTTTGCCCAGTCGGCAGATATGAATGCCGTTTCGCTTGAAATTCGTGAAAATCTGGATCAGATCAGGAGTTACTGGGACGATTCTGTCGGGAATCCGATTATTATGAAAATAAATCCTGATATGCTGCCGGTTATGATTGCGGCAGTCGGTGGAAAGGACATGTCTGCAGCAGAAATTACGGATCTGACAAATGATACCATTGTGCCGGAACTGGAGAGTATCGAGGGCGTGGCTTCTGTAAGTGGTATGGGACTTTTGGAAGAGAGCGTGAATGTTATTATCCGTCAGGAAAAGATTGATGCAGTCAATGAGCAGGTGTTTGGCTCTATTGATAAAGAAATTGATGAAAACCTGGCAGAATTGCAGGAAAACAAGCAGGATATTTATGACGGACAGGCAGAACTGGAAAATGCGAAGAGGGATCTTGCCGATTCCGAAGCAGAGCTTGCCCAAAAGCAGCAGGAGTTGAATGATTCCAAAGCAGAGCTTGAAAATTCAAAAAAAGAGCTTGCTGACGGACGGAACGAGCTGGCAGATAAAAAGAGCCAGCTGGAAAGCGGAAAAACTGAATTAAACAGTAAAAAGGATGCGACCACGAAGCAGCTTGCCGAGGCAGAAACAAAGCTTCTTACCGCAAAGGCGGATGCCGAGGCGGCAAAGACACATTTACAGCTTGAAATTCAGACTGCAGAAGCGACAGTGAAGGGACTGGACAGCGGTATCGAGCAGGCCAGGGCCGGAGTGCAGGCGATTGAACAGGCAATTACGGCGGTGAATGGGATCAATACTGCAATTACAATGCTTGATCAAATTGGGAATGGAGAGACATTTGGAAATCTGACTACCGATCAAAAGGAGAATATTAGCAAGATGTGCGTTTCAGCAGGAATTTCAGCTCCAACTGACAATATGACTATGGGAGAGATTAAGGACTCCCTAAGTCTGGTCAAAGCAGGAATTCTTAGTTCTGCAAAGGTAAATGATGTAGGTGAACTCCAGACTAAAAAGTCCGATTTGGAAAGTACCATTGCCGATCTCGAGTCCCAGAAGGCCATGGCTGCAGCACCGATCGACCAGTATAAGTCCGCACTTTCTGAAATTGAAGGAAATATCAGTAAGCTGGACAGCGCGTTAACAGAATTGTATCAGGGAAACCTGCAGGCAGCAATTGAGTTTGCCAATGCACAGACCACAATCAGCTTAGGAGAAATGCAGATAGCTTCTGCGGAGTCCGGGCTGGACTCTGCACAGAAGCAGCTTGAAGCCGGGGAAGAACAGATAAAATCCGGGCAGGAGCAGTTAGATGCCGGAGCGGATCAGATTAAGGAGGGATATGACCAGATTAATGACAATGCAGAGCAGCTTGCGGATGCATTGGAGCAGATTCTGGACGGCGAAGAGCAGATCGAGGAAGCGAGGGAGGATGCGTACGACCAGGCAGATATGAATGGCATTCTTACGGTAGATACCGTGGAACAGCTTCTGGCTGCGCAGAATTTCTCAATGCCTGCCGGCTACGTTACTGAGGATGGTATTTCTTACCTGATCCGCGTGGGAGATAAACCGGATACGGTTGAAGAGCTAAAGGCGATGCCGATTTTAAATGTGGATATGGATGGCGTCGATGTGATTACCTTAGGGGATGTTGCCGATGTTTTCATGACAGACAACTCTGCAGATATTTATACGAATGTAAACGGAGAACCGGGGATTCTTTTAACCATGCAGAAGCAGACCGGTTATTCGACCGGAGAAGTATCGGACAAGATCCTTGCCAGGTTTGATGAGCTGTTAGAGCAGAACGAAAATCTGATGCTGATTACCCTTATGGATCAGGGAATCTACATTGATATGGTCACGGATTCCATCTTTAACAATATTATTTTCGGAGCAGGACTTGCGATCCTTATCCTGCTGCTGTTCCTTAGAGACATCCGGCCGACCGCAGTGATTGCATGCTCCATTCCGATCAGTATAGTGGCAGCGGTAGTCTGCATGTATTTCAGCGGAGTAACCCTTAATGTGATTTCTCTTTCCGGACTGGCGCTTGGGATTGGTATGCTTGTGGATAACTCTATCGTGGTAATTGAGAATATTTACCGGCTTCGCAGCGAGGGGGCTTCGGTAACGGAAGCAGCGATTGAAGGAACCAGGGAAGTGGCGGGAGCGATTGTAGCATCGACCCTGACGACAGTCTGTGTTTTCCTTCCGATTGTCTTTACAGAAGGAATTACACGTCAGTTGTTCGTGGATATGGGACTGACGATCGGATATTCCCTTGGCGCAAGTCTCATCGTGGCCCTTACGGTAGTTCCGGCAATGTCCTCAAAGATTCTGGTGAAAACAAAGGAACAGAAGGAGAGCCGGTTCTTTAACGGACTGATGAATGGTTATGGAAAGGTTCTTGACTGGTCTTTAAAGCATAAAGCAGTGATCTTTATCGGAGTTCTGGTGCTGCTCGTAGGAAGTGCCCTGGCTTCGCTTTCCAAAGGAACCGCGTTTATGCCAACCATGGAAAGCACACAGATGACCATTACCTTAGAGCTTCCGGATACCACGCCGTTAAGCGAAACCGCAGAGGTAACGGATCGTGTAGTGGAGATCTTAAGAAATATGGAGGATGTTGAGGATGTGGGAGCCATGGCAAGCACCTCTTCCATGGGTTCGTTGATGGGAGGATCCGCAGACAGTTCAACGCATGAGACGAGCATCTATCTGACCACAGTAGAAAAGCCCAAATTAAACAACAAAGAGCTTTCCAATGCAATTGAGGAACAGACTGCACAGCTCTGTGAAGAGACAGGAGCAGAATTGAGTATTGAAACCTCCATGATGGATATGAGTGCGTTGGGCGGAGATGGTATTTCGATTCAGGTGCGGGGGCGTGATCTGGATACTCTTCAGCAGATTGCCAAAGAAGTAGCTGCTATTGTGGAGGCTACGGAAGGAACAGCGAAGGTTTCTGATGGTCTGGAGGAGGCAACCGGCGAGATGCGGGTACTCATCGACCGCGATAAGGCAATGGATCAGGGACTCACGGTAGCTGAAGTTTATCAGCAGATTGCAGCAAAGCTAAAGGATGCATCCAGTGCGACAACCTTTGAAACAACGGCGAAGGAATATGAAGTCTATGTAAAGAATGCCAATGACATGGAACTTACCCGGAAGCTGCTACAGGATCTTGTTATTGAAAAGACAGATAAAGACAATAAGAAGGTGGAAATTCCACTTAAGGATATTGCAGCGTTTGAGGATACCATTTCTCCAAAATCAGTAAGCAGAACAGAACAGAACCGCTATATTGCAGTATCTGCTTCCATTGCAGACGGATATAACGTGGGTCTGGTATCCCGGAAGCTGGAACAGAACCTTGCAGATTATGAAGTACCGGAGGGCTATTCTCTTGTGATGGAGGGGGAAAATGAGATGATTGTGGATGCCATGCAGCAGCTGATGCTGATGCTGCTTCTGGCGGTTATTTTCATGTATCTGATTATGGTTGCCCAGTTCCAGTCCCTGAAATCTCCGTTTATCATTATGTTTACGATTCCGTTGGCATTTACGGGCGGCTTCCTGGGACTGTTCCTTGGAAACTGTGAGGTCAGTGTCGTTGCGGTCATCGGTTTTGTCATGCTGGCAGGTATTATCGTAAATAACGGTATTGTGATTGTAGATTATATGAACCAGCTGATTGCACAGGGAATGGAAAAGCATGAGGCGATTTTACAGGCAGGCAGGACAAGACTTCGTCCGGTATTGATGACGGCGTTAACGACCATTCTTGGACTGCTGCCGATGGTATTCGGTACAGATATGGGAGCAGCGATGGGCAAGCCGATGGCGATTGTTACGGTAGGCGGTCTGCTTTACGGAACTCTGCTGACCCTGCTTGTGGTTCCCTGCATTTATGATCTGATGAACTGCAGGAAAACCAAAGGACTGCAAAGCAGATAAACACGGAAGTAAAGAAAACCGGTAAATATGCGTATTCCGCATACTTACCGGTTGAAATAAAAAAAGCTGATGACGGGAATCGAACCCGTGACCTCCGCCTTACCAAGGCGACGCTCTACCGACTGAG